>Ga0209636_10000031_pt1 | contig 100237 bp, 99 predicted proteins | sample DeeMarSWOR152_54_FD_187464 | JGI IMG/M metagenome (GOLD analysis project Ga0209636, IMG submission 187464) | Marine sediment microbial communities from White Oak River estuary, North Carolina - WOR-1-52-54 (SPAdes) (version 2) | ecosystem: Environmental > Aquatic > Marine > Intertidal zone >...
AAACATTTGTTATAAGAAAAGAGTTTATCTGGAGAAAAACCGCGATTCATCACCCAAACTAAAGTTTGGGGATTTCTCGCTTACAAGGTGTTAATTTGGTTTTTGCTTCTTCATAACCTGATTCTCCTTCTTCAGGAGCATTATACCCAGTGGGCCTGACAATCTTTCCTGGCTCTTCTCCCCATTTCCAGCCTTTCTCTATTTCAAAAGTATCGCCATCGATAACTTTTGTTACTTTTTGCTCAATAGCCATTTTTATCCCCTCAAACTATCAAGAGACGTCTTTGAACTTTTCTGAAGCAGGTTCGCCTTCGATCCCCCAATGTGATTTAGGGATTTCATGAACGATTACTTCCACAGCACGAGCAGGGATACCTAAATCAACAAAGACTTTAGTGATTCCTTTAATCACAGTTTTGGTTTTTTTCTTTCCGAAACCTTCCCAGACATTCACATGAACAACAGGCATTTTTTCTCCCTCAAACTACAATACTATAAAGGCTCATTCTTTAAAAAACCAATCCCAAGAAAATAGGATGAAAAGGTGTTGAAAAACAGGTTATTTAGCCAGCATAACATGAGAGAATTATTTTAATAGGTATACTTGTTCTTGGTTTTGCCACTTAAAGACTGTGACACTGCACTATTTAATGGAAAGTGATACTATATGATAGAAGTAAAAGTAGAAAATATTGTAGCATCTACAACATTCGCAGAGAAATTAGATCTAGACGTAATAGCACAATCGTTAGAAGACGCAGAATATGAACCAGAACAGTTCCCAGGATTAGTTTATCGGTTAAACAATCCGAAAACAGCTACGCTTCTCTTTAGAAGCGGAGCGGCTAACTGTACTGGTGCGAAGAATGTTGAAGACGTACGTAAAACAGTTGATATAATAGCAGAGAAACTAGAAAAAATAGGTGTAAAAGTATATAAAAATCCTGAGATTGTGATCCAGAATATTGTAGCCACATCTGATCTGGGAGGAGAACTTAATCTTAGTGAAGTAGCTATAGCTCTTGGTTTAGAAAACGTGGAATATGAACCTGAGCAGTTCCCAGGACTGGTCTATAGGATAAGAGAACCTAAGGTAGCTATGTTGCTGTTCGGTTCTGGTAAAATAGTCTGTGCAGGTGCAAGAAATATAGAGGATGTGTCATTAGCAGTAGATAAAGTATCAAAGGAGCTTTCTTCGTTAGGGCTTATCCGTAGGTAAAGCCTCTCTCTTTTTGATTGCGAAATATTTGTTTTTCTGCTCCCTGGTAAAAAAACAATCCCCTTTCTATTTGTTTTTTGTGTAAGTGTCACAGAAGTCACAATTAGAAATAGGTACAAAGAGCTCACAAAAAAACTGGATATAGATATTACAATGTAGAATCAAAATTATTTATAAGTGTAAGACTCTATATCCATTCATTATTTCTTCTTCCCGTGTGTACATCCTATTATATTTCCATCCTTGTCAAATTTGATGTCACCTACAGCAGTTGCTTTGAAAGGGTATGTGCAGAGGTCTGTGTTTTTGTCTTTAAATTTGCATTTGACACATTTCATTTTTTTCGCTCCAACTGATATTTCATAACTCCTATTGCTTTAAAAACCAACCCTTTGTTTGGGAAGGATAAAAAGGGATTTAGAATAAGGTTATTCTACTAGTTTCAAGGGTGACGAGAAAAATATAAGTTAGAATTTATCTACTTCCGATAATATTTTTAAGTTCCGATATTTCCCTTTTAACACTTTCAACTTCTTTTAATTTTTCCTGCTCAAAGGCTTTCAATATTTCAGATAAATGCATTGTAGATTTATAGATATGAACTGGCCTGCCTCTTCCTTTCTTGTTAAGATCCCGCTTTTTTACCCAGCCTCTCCTCAGTAGTTCTTGCATGGCAATACTTACTTCAGGTTGTCGAAGGTCTACTCCCTGTTCAACATCAGCACATTGACATTCATCAAATTGTGAAATGTATATTAATGTCTTAGCAAGATTTTTCGGCATCCCTAGCTTAACGAATAATTGAACGGCTTTATCATCTTCCTTGTCTAACATATATACATTTTTTTGTTTCATATTTTCCACCTCCTCATATTTCATTATCATCTATTCTTTTATAAAACCCACACATTATGGTAAAAATAAAAAATCATCATTTCATGTGGAGTTAGCAAAATGTCCAATGATTATATCAGAAACTCTGAAATCACATGGAATGCCATCGCCAAGAGCTTTGACGTGACGCGACGTAAACCATGGAAGCAATGCATTGATTTTATAAACACACTACCTACAAATGCGGTGGTTATTGATATCGGCTGCGGCAATGGTAGACATCTTATACCATGTGCCTCTCGTTGTAAAAAAACTATAGGAGTAGATATATCGAGAGAGCTTCTAGGTATTGTTCAAAAGAAACTAGTTGAAAACAACCTCAACAACACCAGCCTTTTACACTCTAATATAGTATATCTACCGCTTAAAGATGATACAGTGGATGCAGTGCTTTACATTGCATCGTTACACAATATAAAAGGAAGAGACAAACGCATTCAATCTCTCAAAGAAATCAAACGTATACTGAAAAACGATGGAAAAGCACTAGTCAGCGTATGGTCAAGATGGCAGGATAAGTTTAGAAAACAGTTTCTTAAAAAATGGTTCACACAAACTGGGGATACAGAGTTTGGAGATATCGATATTTATTGGAGGCAGCATGGTCTCAATATTCCTCGTTTCTATCATCTCTACAGTAAAAGAGAGTTTCTAAACGATATACATGAGGCAGGTTTAGGAATCTTAGAAATACAGGATGTTAAAATGCATTCAAGGAGATATCCTGATAACTATTTCGCAGTAGTAAAAAATAAGTCTTAGCTTTTTACACTCTGTGATTCTGGTTTTGTAATATAACTAACAAATACTAGAACTATAATCGCAATGAGTATCGCCCAGATCGCTGAGAGAAAACCAAAAGTTGGTAATAATTCAAAATGGAATAACAGAATTGAAAATTCACCAACAAGTATACTTGCGATACATCCATATTTTGTTGCCCTTTTCCAATAAAGAGCAACTATTGCCGTGGGACATAAAACAGCGAGACCTGAAAACGTAGTTGCCACCAATGTCCCCATGATACCTGCTTTAGGATTATATCCACTGACGACAAACCATATAGCAAACAAAGAGAGTATGATAATCAACATCTTTCCAAATAATATCTCCGACACGCGATGTTTTTTTCTAGGAATGTCATGTGAGAGCATCGTTGAAAGTGAGAGAAGCTGAGAGTCAGCTGTAGACATCAAAGCCGCTAGGGCTCCTACCATTACAAACGCGTAAACAAAAGACGGTGCATACGTTGCCACCATCATTGGAAGCACCATGTCTTCCTGCCCAGGAGAGATCATTAGCCCTGCGCCATGTGCCCATACACCGATGAGAACAGGAAACAGAAATAGAAACGATACAACAATAGGATATAGAATCATAGCTAGTTTCAACGATTTTTGATCTTTCGCCGTATAAAACCGTGAGAAAATCTGAGGGAACATGGGATCAGCAAATATCCATAATAACATAAATGAGAACCAAATCTGCGGTAGGAAATAGTCACCTCCTCCAGGACGTGTAAACAATGTAGGATTGGCGTTATATGCCAAAGCATTAGCGTTCTCAAAACCTCCGAGATTCACTGCTACGAACACTACGGCAAGGGTCATTGCTAGTATCATTATAATACCCTGGATGACATCGGTCCAACCAGACCCTCTCATTCCTCCAAATAGTACATAAACCATAATCACCACCATGGTAATTATAGCACCCATCTGCCAAATTCCTGTAGCACCGGTTACACTTTCAATGAGAAATCCTGCTCCAATTGCTTGCGTAGCAAGATATGGAATGGTAAAAATTACCATCACTCCCATAAACAATATTCTCAGACTCTTGCTGTTAAATCTGTCTCCGATGAGTTCTGGCGGTGTAATATACCCCTTTTTTTTCCCTAGTTTCCAGGCTTTTCGTCCTATGACATAAAACATGATAGCCATTATAGCTGTTCCAAAACCCATGATGCCATACTGACCGAAACCACTTGTATACGCTTTTCCTGCAAACCCAAGGAAGGTAAAAGCCGAGAAATTAGTCGCAGCCAAAGTAAAAAACAACAAGATAGGGCCAAATGTTCTATTAGCGAGAAAATAATCCTCAGGTGTCTTCTTGGTTTTTTTATGTGCGTATACGCCAAGAAGTATGAGAAAAACAAAATATACTAAAACAAGGAGAAGAAATGTCGTCATTTGTCTTCCCTCCAGGCAAACCTTGAGAATACATAAAACGCTACAGATACAAACAATGTCAAAACTATCAGGTATAAAACCCAAAACGGTAGACCAAGTATCAATGGTTTAGATTGCTCCCAGCTCCAGAAATCCAAAGACAACAAAAACAAACCAACAAACAACATATACCACAGGGCATTGCTTTTTCTTGGAAACCAGAACGGTAGATTTTTCAAATTCTAAGCCTCCTTTTTCAATCTACCATTTCCTGGTTTTACGGGCTGGAAACGGTAAAAACAATGCCGCAATACAACCTACTAACGAGTCAAAGTGAATTAAAAACACAATAATTAAGGTTTACTAATTTTCCACCGATTTTATGATACGGCGATATCACATTTTTCAAAGTACAACATAGATATTATCAAACATTCAATAATGACCACGAACAACACAATAACACCTACAACATCCACTTTACCTAACTTGAGAATATCATAAGGATTAAAGTAATGAGTTATAGAAATTAATCCCATAGACTCATAATCCGGTATCATAAGGCTTATTGATTCAAAAACAAACATTCCAACAAGAACAGCTATCATAATAATGCTAGCTTTCATTTTTTCATTGATGATAACTGATACTACTAATCCAATACCTGCAACTGCCATAAAGTAAGGAATTGAGATTATATGCGTCATAAATAAATTCTCAAAGTTTAATTCCTCATTAACTGCAAGAGTAACTCCATAAACTGTTATCATAGTAGCAAAATTTATGATAAGTATAAGGGGAATCAATCCAAGATATTTCTCAAAAACTATTTGTTTTCGTGAAACAGGGTTTGACATGAACAGATCAATGGTTTTCGCTTCAATTTCTTTTGATATAAGAGATGCTGCAATAAAGCCTACTAAAATTCCAAAGATGAGGAGCCAAAATATTTGGTATAATTCAATATTTAGAAATCCAACATAAGAAGCCATATCTTCAGAGCCTCTAAAAGCAGCAAATGATTCAGCAAATCCTGATTCCACCATATCAGCCATGACATCCTTAAAGGCAGGGTACATACTAGAGTACATTACTGCTATACCCATGAAAAGCAATGTTAGAATAATTGTTATCTTCTGGTAATCTTTCATTGTTTGTAAAGCAATTTTACATCTTAAAATTCTAATTGGGTCTATGTTATTCATGTTTCCCCCTTATAGTAATGAATGAAAATATCTTCAAGGCTGAATTCGTTAATTTCTAAATCTAAAATTGTATATTTCGCCAGTAACTTTATCCAACGGTCAACGTCATCTGAAGCGACGAACTGGATCCACCCATCCTTTATATTCATATCCTTTGGACCTTTGAATGCCTCTGGTTTTTCTTTGATTCTTAACCTGATGATTTTTCCTTTTTTGCTCTTTAGTGTTTCGATATCTTCCAAGGCTACAAGTTTTCCATCTCGTATGATTCCTACGCGGTCACAGATTTTATCAACTTCACTGAGAATATGTGAAGAAAAAAATTGGGTTTTACCCTTCTTTTTCTGTTTATGTAAAAACTCATAAAACTTCTGTTGCAACAATGGATCAAGGCTAGCTGTTGGTTCATCCATAATAACTAGGTCAGGGTCATCCATAAATGCCTGTATAATGCCTAGTTTTTGTTTCATCCCTTTTGAATATCCCTTGATCTTCCGTTCAAGTGGAACTTCAAATATTTCAAGTAGGCCATCAAGTAAAGACATATCAGTGTCTCTTAATGAAGCAAAATAGTCCAAAAACTGTTTCCCAGTCAGATGACCGTAGAGGTTTAAATCTCCAGGAATATATCCAACTTCTCGTTTTATCTCTACGATGTCTTCTTCAATGTTTTTTCCAAAAATATATGCCTCTCCTCTTGTTGGCTTCAAAAATCCAAGAAGCGTTCGTATCGTAGTTGTCTTCCCAGCGCCATTTGGACCGAGGAAACCAAAAATCTCGCCTTTTTTAACTGAGAAAGTAAGATCCTCTACTCCTTTTATTTTTCCATAATACTTAGTTAAATTCTTTGTTTCAATAACATCCACAGTGCATCCAAATATCAGAAATAAAACAACGTTATATAAATCATATGGTTAACTGATTTTTTTGGATGATTAGACGGCAATAATATAGTTGACACTTGAAATGAGTTCTCTCACATCAAATGGCTTTGCTATGTAATCCCAAATATATGACTCAAGCCCCTTCATCTTTTCATGATCAGGAGTTCCCTTTGCAGTAACAATAGATATCATAACGTCCTCTGACAATCCTCTTTTAACTATTTCTCTAATTGTATCCCATCCATCCATAAAAGGCATCATAATATCCATCAAAATAACACCCTTGAAACCTCTCTCCAACTCCTTTATACAATCCATACCACTGTCAACAGTAAAAACCTCAAAACCTTCGCGCTCAAAAATACTCCTTATAGTTATCAGTATATCAGGGTCATCATCCACAACCATGAGTTTTTTATTCATTCCTCACTACCTCTCCACTGAGTTTTTTTTATAATATTATCTATCAATATGGTATACTTTGATGTATCTAATATATAAACTTATCGTGTAAAAATGTCAAAGTGAAAAAACACATACTTAGAATCCATGTTTCATCTTAAATAAAACATTACTAAGCTCACCGATTTGCTCAGGCGCGAGCTCTTCAACACGTCTATCAATATAAGGCACATCTTCAAACTGTATATCCTCATATAACTCATTCAACGTATTCTTTATCTTCTTCCGTCTGTGATTAAATAACTCCCGTGTCAGATCAAAAAAGAATGCTTCATCTAAAACAGAAAAAGGAGGAAACTCTCTTGGAGACAACCTAACCATGCATGAGTCAACCCTTGGCTGCGGATAAAAACACGTCTTAGAAACCATCTCAACAACCTCACAACATGATTTATAATAGACACCAACAGATAAACGAGAATAATGTTTACCCCCTGGTTTTACAATCATGCGATCTGCAAACTCCTTCTGATAAATAAGAACAGCTAAACTAAAAATATAATCCAGAAACTTGAAAGTAATAGGCGATGAAATATTAAACGGGAGATTCGAAACAATCTTGTTGAACTTTGGAAGTTTTTCAAAATCAACCATAAGGGCGTCATCATGAATCAACATTACATTATCAGGTAGAAACTGTCGAAGTTTATCTACTAGTTCACCGTCTATCTCTATCGCTATCACCTTTTTCGCTTTCTCAGCTAAAAGTGTTGTAAGAATACCCATCCCCGGACCTACCTCAAGAACAACATCACCTTTGTCTATACACGCGTATTGTATTTCTCGCTCTGCAACTTTTTTATTAACTAGAAAATTCTGACCAGTTTTCCTCTTTATCATAGTTATTATCAATAATGATGACCTTTTGAAACAGGTGGACGGGTGAAAAGACGATATTTTTGATTAGGATCAGTAAGCTCCAACTCAATACGTTTCGCAATAAGTTTATCAGGCGCTCGTAGAAAATCGATACGTTCGCACATTTCTTCAAGACTAGTAAAAGGTTTTTTCTTACGCTCATTCAATATATCATGCATCATTTTTTTACCAAGACCCGGTAGAAGCTCCAACACATGAAAACGCGTAGAAATAGCAGGTGACTCATTATAGAACTTTATAAAACGCTCCTTAGTATTATGCACTATATCTAGGATAATATACGGCATCTCTCCATGCGCAGTCGCAGTTAAATCCTCATAATTAATTCTACCCTTAATCTTACCTATCTTCTTCCTCTTATCAGCATCCTTACCAACATATATACGTTCACCAATGTTAAAAGACATATCATTCTTTGGCACTAACTCAAGCAATGTAAATTGATTTTCACCAATACCATAAACAACAGGATATCTCTTATGAGGGGGTATATCTCCTCTCCCTTTCGGCAAATAATCTAAAACATAAACATAATCCTCCACAACTCTAACCCCCTATTACTCAATATAGTATTTTCTTACTAGATCTAAAATCTTTTTTAACTCATTCTCCCCTAACGTAATTCTCTCCTTAGCAAAAATAGTTTTTACCTCATCCTCAGTAGCCGGAAGTAAATCAGCAATCTTATAAGCATGAATATCCTCTAAAAAATCTAAACCCGCGAGCTCTTTTATAAGATCATTTGTCTTTTTCACAGGTAACTTCACAAACTTCTGAGCGTGCTCCAAAGCAATTCTCTGCTCATACAACAACTCCTTTCTCTCCTTGCTCACTTTTTTAAGAATATTTTTAACCTCAGAAAGGGAAACAAATCGCGCCTCATTATTGTTTTTTTCCACTTTATTGCACTCTCCTTAAATGCTCAGATCTAACAATCAACGTTTTATGTTTCTTACCCACATCTATACCAACAAGATATGCATCACCTTGTCTTCCCTCTACCTTACCGGTGTACCCCTGGAACCTAGGATGAGGCATACCCTTATGAAAACCAGGATCAATGACAACACTAACTATTTCTCCTTCTCCAAACTGCTGCAACGCTCTCGTAATAGAGGAAATACCCCTGTCTCTTGGTTTCCTCCTGAGCACTTGCCTACTTTTACTTCGTATACCTCTCGATCGTTTAACCATTTTAATCTTATTCCCCCTTAATCTCCATCACGTCTAATTTCATTACTTTGCAGGGAACACCAATTATTTCACTTATACTTGGCCTAGTCCTTCCATCATCACTGGAGATCAGCTCCTTTATGTAGGTCCCTGACTCTGTTTCCAATGTCAATGTAGCTATAGTATCATCTACTGACTCTATATCGCAGTTATATATCTTTTTTTCTCTAACTGTATTGGCTCGTCTATGAGCCACTCGTAAAGGTGTAAACTGGCTTATGGTTTTACCTTGTAATGTCTGAGCTGCTTTTTTAAGTTTTTCTTTATTCAAGGTTTTTTCTCCCTTAAATACAACACGGTATGTTTTTCTGAACTTAGCGTTCTTAATCCTAGCTACTTCATTTACATTAGAAAAACGCAAGTTACTCACTTCAACTTTCCCTCTGTTGTGAGTATTGATCTCGTATTCTAATTCAGATAAATCCAGGTTTCTAATTCTAGGGTTTTTTATCTCCAAAACAAAGGGACGACCCTTTCCAAGCATCCTAACATCGATATCCTCCCTTCCACCTCCATGAAATGATTCATCAAACCCTTCTGTTTTTGCCAAAAACTGTTCTGCCACTAACTCTTCAACGCTTGTCTCATACATCTTTCCAGTATAACCACACCGCCTGCATCCTCTTCCACGGCAAATCCTACAAAACCATTTAGTTTGTGGTATACCCCGCTTATATTTTTTGTACCTCCCATAGATAAAAATAGGGCTTATCTGCAGGTTTACAACATCAAAAACCGTATCAACAACAGCCATTATAGTCGGCTTCTCAAAATCGACTTCTTTACCAAGTCTTTCTTCTAATATCTTACCGGTCTCTCTATTTAACTCCATTTTGATCGGCTCTGCATATTCATATCCAGTAAAATCCAATAATTCCTTTTCTCTATTCTGAATATCTTCATCTACCTTTGAGCCAACTAAAAATGTATCAAACTCGTATTCATTCAATGAATCCGAAATTAAATCTGCAAAATAAGGTATCTCACCAATCAAACCAGAACAAAGCCAACAGTCATCTACTGTGGTCTTCTCATATTTTTGTATATGCTTTTTTATTATCTTTGCTCGCTCTTTGTTTGTTAAACCATGTCCTATTTTCGCAAAAACTCTACCCAGACAATGATCACAAAGCGTGTATCTTGACAGAGCTTTTTCTGCAAGTTTAACGATTTTCTTATCTTTCAGATTATTATTCATTTAGTAGGTTTAATAACAGATAGTATTTTAAATATTAGTATAAGTAGCTAGGGGTTTCATTTTAGCAACTTTTTTAACGAGTCATAGTATACAGGATAAAACCTTGGGAGGCAAAACATATGGTTGAAGTTTCACCGTTTAAAGGTATCACATACAACAAAGAAAAAATTGGTAAACTCGATGATGTAATGTCTCCACCTTATGATATTATATCCTCAGAGATGCAGACAGAGCTTTATGATAAACACTCGTATAATTTTGTAAGATTGATACTTGGAAAACAGTTTTCAGATGACAATGAAAAAAACAATAGATATTCTAGAGCCAAAAAACAGTTTGATTCATGGATAAAAGAATCTGTTTTGACTGAATCTGGTAAACCTGCTGTTTTTCCATATAAGATTGAATACAAGGTTAAGAATCAATCAAAGACTATGAATGGTTTTTTTGTTTTATTGAAATTAGATCCTGATTATAGATTTGTAAAAGCACATGAGAGAACGTTGTCTAAACCAAAGGCTGATAGATTGAATCTTATGCGTGCTTGTCATGCAAATCTTGAACCAATTGAACTGTTGTATATTGATGAGAATGATATAATAAGGACGAAGATAGATGAATCTCTTGGTGAGCCTGTTATAAATGTAAGAGGATACGATGGTTTCACTCATAAACTATGGAGACTAGAAGATAAGAAGATTATGTCTGTTATTGCAGATGAGCTTAAAGATAAAATTTTGTTTATCGCAGATGGCCATCATAGATATCAGACCGCGGTTAATTATGCGGATGAAGTGAAAAAGAAAACAGGAAATTATGATGACGATGCATCGTTCAACTACCGCATGGTCATTCTTGCAAATATGTTCGATGAGGGTTTATCTATTCTTCCGACTCATAGGCTAATCAGGATGCCTGAGATAGTTGTTGAGGATCTCGTAGAAAAACTAAGAAATTTTTTTACTGTCGAAGAAGAAAAGGTTGACTACTCAAAGGAAAACTATGAATCGGTGGGAAGGAAAATTAAAGATGAACTTGAAACTGATACAAAACATAAGTTTGTCATGTATCTCAAAGATAAATATTATATTTTAACACTGAAAGATGAAAAAGTCATGGATAGGTTTGCAGGAGATCGTTCCAAGATTTGGAGAACTCTCGATGTGCCTATTTTACATAAGATCATTTTTGAGCATTTAATGGGGGTAAATGAGAGGAATCTAGAGGATCATGTTAAGTATACAAGGGTTGATGAAGAAGCGATAAGGTTTGTTGATGAAGGTAGATTTGATCTTTCTTTTTTGATGAACGCTACACGGATAGAGGAGCTAAGGGCAGTTGCAGAGGCTGGTGAGCATATGCCTCAGAAATCTACATATTTTCTTCCTAAGATGTTGTCTGGTCTTGTTGTGTATAAAATGGACATGTAATGGTTATTCTTTGTTTTCTCTGGTTTTCAAATAATTGTAACATTTTCATCTCATAATTTTTTATATTTTTTTAAGAATTTAGGTTTGATATTTTATCATATTGACGTTTTTTCTAGAAAGTATTATATAGCATGAACGACAAATTATACCATGGTATAGTATAACTATAGCACGGGCTGTATTAAATATAATTTAAGATTAAATATAAAATGGGTGGATAAAAATGTCCAAGCATATAGCATCCAACTTAATCTTTCTTAAAAACAAGGTGGTGAACAAGTAAATGCCAGCGATAGTCATGGTACTCGCTGGTTTTGTAGCAGGATTATTTACCATGGCTATTGTAAGTCTATATAAATGGTGTTTAGAAGTATTGAGTGACGGGTAAATATGTATCCCTGATTAAAAACGATATAATATTATCATTAGTAGTTTAAAAAAATTATAAAAAATAAAAAGAGAGATAGTTAAAGTTACTATCTCAATTATCTATTTTGGAATCTTTGGAATAACTTTTTCTATTTCTTCGCTCTTTCCTGCATCCCAGATCGCTCTGATAGCTAGTAGACCTGCAGCTGGCGCGGCGAATATTGCTATGTATTTTGTTATGTTCAAGAAAAATGGTTCGAGACCGCCCCAGTTTCCAAAAGTCCATGTGCTTGATAATGCGCCTATCCCAACTAATGTTAATGCTGCTATCAAGAACGTTGGTACCCTTTCATGTGTGATTGTTCCTATGGCAAAGAATGATAAGACACCGACTACGAACCCGAGCACTGCGAGAAGTGCTGCTACATATGCGTCAGGGTCTGCATACCAATCAGCTCCAACGATTAGACCGACAATCACTGCTACGAGAATTCCAATTAGAAATAACCAGCTTCCTATCTTTCTGAGTACATCCTCCATTTTTCACTCCTCTCTTTTTTATTTTGTAGGTAAAAAACATCATGTTAATATTTAAAGCTTTAGTGTAAATGAACATGTAGGTATATATGTAGGTAATTATATGGTGAATTCTACCTCAGGCGCGGTATTAAATGAAGAATAGAATACATCTTTAACAATTAATAAAATTGTCATTTTGTCAAATAGTATATTTTCCACTTTGACATTTTTATAGGATATACTTATATATCACTATTGACAAAGAATAACATGGTACAGAATATCAATTATGGATGAGGAGAGGAAAACACATGCATAGAATTAATATAATATCAGACATAGATCAAGAGTATTTAATGGAAGATAAAGAAATAAAAACCGATAGAAAAATAAAGAGAAAGAGAGAGAGAAAAACCATAAAAATTGATGATAATCTCTTTGACATCGCCTTACGAAAGGGGTTAATCGAAAAAACAGAGGATGGATACCTTTTTGTCGGAGACTATGAAGATTTACTAGCATTCAGAAATAGAAAAAAATAGATCTTGATAGGATCATTTATTGATTAGAATGAACTGACTGAACGTGGAGGGGGCTGGAGATTTTTGATTCACCTCTTCTTGTATCCCAGCCCCTTTTCTACCCCTTTATCATTTTTTTATGGATTTATATGATTCTTTGTTTTGTAATCACATTTGAATAAAAAAAACAAAAAGGATATTCTAAATTAAAATATATACATTACAAGATACCATTTTTGGCATCTATGGTGATGAAAATTGGATAAAACCGTTAAAACAAGACTTTTAGATAAACTGAGACAGACAGATAAAAAGAAGCTCCTGGATTTTCATGTTGTATTGCTTCCTGATTTTTTTGTTGATCATTTTCTGACATTGGGTAAATTTGAAAACATCTTCTCCAGAATCAAAGAGAAATATAAGCAGGGTGGAGGTAATCTTCCAGGAGTATCACAAAAGATACATCAGGGCGGTAACGCTGCAAATACTGCTCTGGCGCTTGCTAGATTTGGTGTCAAATCTCATTTAATCTGCAGGACAGATGAATTTGGTCTGCATCTTCTAAAGTATTTCCTTGGAAAAAACGGTGTTGATCTTTCTGGTGTAAAAACAGATGGAAAATTAGCTGTAACTGCTGCTTTAGAATTTGGTGAAAAGCATACTAATGTTATGATTGGAGACGCAGGTTCGGTATCTGATTTCTCATTTGAGGTTTTAGACGAGAATGATCTGCATATGATTTCAAACTCGGATATGTTATGTGTGTTGAATTGGAATCTTAACAAAAAAGGTACAGAACTTGCTAGGGCAAGTTTTAACTTTGCAAAAAAACATAATACAAAAACATTTTTTGATACTGGTGATCCGTCTCCTAGGAAAAACGAAATCCCGGAGCTAGTAAAGAATGTGTTAACTGATAAAAATCTGGATATTTTAGGGTTAAACGAAAATGAGCTTTTACATTATAGCAATATTAAAATTGCTTCTGATGAGGACGTTCTAAACGCTGCTGTTTCTTTAAAAAAGAAAACGCATGCTCGTGTAGATCTACATACAGCAAATTTTGCGTGTACAGTCAACAAAAAATGCATCATTGTTCCAGCACTAAAAATCTCTAAGGTATACAGGGCAACTGGTGCAGGTGACACGTGGAACGCGGGAGATATATTTGCAGAGCTACTGGGTTTTGATGATGATGAAAGATTATTATTTGCAAACTCTGCCGCTGGATACTACGTTTCTTCTCCTGAACCCATTCATCCAACTTTAAATGAAATAATAAAATTTATATCCAAAACAGCATAGGAACTAAACTGTCAAGTTTGTTTTAGACTCTAGGAAAAATTTAAGTTTCCATATCTGATGTTATTATCTTGGTGGGAAATGAAAACTATAATGATTGTAGATGATGAGGCTGACGTTCTTGAAAAAGTTAAATCATGCTTAGAAAACGATGATTTTGAAGTTGTCACCGCTTCTAATAGCCGTGAGGCATTAGAATTTATAGATGAAAACAAAGAAGAAAACATTGGTCTTATTTTAATAGACACACCTATGCCAGGTAGCAATAAATCCGCTCTTTTTTCAATGAAACCAAAATCTAAGATGGATACTAGTAATTTGGAAGATTTTTTACAAAAACCATTTACAAGAGAAGAACTGCTTGATTTTGTAAAAAGTAGGATTTGAATTGCTTAAAGTTTTTAGATAAAACTAACTTTAAAAACAACCCTAAAAAGCATATATTTATATATATCCTCTAATCCGTCTTTTATATGCCTTACTATCACTATTTTTTCTTACTCTTTTTCTTTTTTGGCTTGAGAATTTCCCCAAGGGCTTTTCCACCTTGCAGGTATGCTTCTGTAAGATCTTTCACATTCTCTATATCCCTTTCTATTTTTGGTTTTCTCTTTTTGGTTTTTACGTAACCAATTCCACGAACCATTTTTTTCCTCCCTCAAACTACAATTTCATATCCTTTCATTCTTTAAAAAACCAACTCTTGGATATGTGAGAGGATAAAAAAAGATTAAAGAGGGAACGTGCCCCTCATTTAATTTGTTTCTTTATTTCCTTTCGTTATTTTTATTTTTGTGTTACTGGTGCATTTGGTGCATAGTGTTTAACCGCATCTATTCCATCAAGACAATTTTGCATTGTTGCGTAACCCTCACTATGTACAATTATTTCATTATTGGGTGATTTCAAGTGGAAATACCACATACCATCGTTTGGTGATTGCCAATATTCAAATTCCTCAGGCATTTTTCTTAACCTCCTTATTTTATTGCAATTATTTGTTTATTAATAAACATTTTTAAAAAATTAAGTTACAAAATTACAGAAAAATATATGTTATTATTATATCAGTGATAAATGCAACTTTATAAATTCTTGGATGATAAAAAACCAATACCTATGTGTTTTTTAGGGGAGGATAAAAAGATGTTAGAAATGGGGTCTAGAAATTTGGGGGGAGGTGAAATATGAAAAATCGTTAAACGAAAAATTCAAATCTCACCTTGCTAGACCCCATGAAGCAGGGATATTTTTTATTATTAAATAAAGATGTCGAAATATTTAACGACAATAAACGATAAATCGACTATTATTTAACATTAAGAATTGCGTAATCCTATCAAACTATTAAATGTTTGCCAGGAAAAAAATCAAATGTTGTTTTTTTCTTTTATAAAACCAACACTATGATGTATAATCCCAAGAACCGAGTTGTAAAGTAACATCTTCAACTCTGTTCAAGCATTTTTTTAATCATTTTAAAATCCTCGAGTAAAATATTTTTTGTCTCTGGATTATAAGTTGCAACCGCTGGATGGTACAATGGTATTATTTTTATATTGCCAAAAAGAGTGTTAATCTGAAATATCTTACCATGAACATTGCTTATCTTATCATATTGTAGACCAAATTTTTCAAAAATATACGAAACTGCAAAGTTTCCAAGCGGCACTATAATCTTTGGCTGAATTATTTCTAGCTGTTTATCTAGATATTCTGTGCAGACGTCTATCTCGGTTTTTAATGGGTTACGGTTATCTGGCGGTCTGCATTTTAAGATATTAGCTATGTATACGTTGTTTCTCTTTAGACCAATTGACTCTAGAAGTTCATCTAATATCCTGCCCGCCTTTCCTACAAAAGGACGACCTTGGATGTCTTCATTGTAACCTGGTGCTTCACCAACAAAAATTACATCTGTATCTATCGAACCCTCACCAGCAACAGGTTTTTTCCTTGTCTTCCATAGGCTACATTTTCTACAGTTCTCTACCGATGACGTAATATGTTGCATATCTTCTTTTTTAGACATAGTAAGATCTAAATCCGTGTTCATCTTTATATCTATCGATATTATTACAGATCTATAGGTTGAAGAGGAAGATGTATTATGCAGAGTAAAGAAAAAGATAACATAGTTTTTATACGGCTTTTCCCAGATGAAGATATACATGAAAAGTTAAAAGAAGCATGTAAGCTATATGATATTAAAACTGCTGTGGTACTCTCTGGTCTAGGACAACTTAAAAAATTCCGGTTAGGATATTTTAAAGAGAAAAACAACTACGTTCCAGAACTATTTAACAAACCACATGAACTCTTATCTTTAACTGGAAACATATGTCAACAAAACGAGGATTATGTACTTCATTTACATGCTGTTCTTGGCGACGAAAACAAGAAAACAGTAGGTGGCCACCTACTCGAGGGGGAAGTGGAGGTTACAAACGAGATTGTATTACTTAAAACAGATATGGACGTAGAGCGGAGACTTGAAGAAAGCACTGGTTTAAAGGGGATGTTCTTTGAGTAAAAATATTTTTATGATAAAACAGGTTACATTAGCAATAAATTAAAAAAACTAGTTTACTAGTTTGCAATAATTTGATTGGAGGGAAGAAACTATGAACAAACTTGGCGAACTTGGTGATAAGATTAAGACGCTGAAAACTGCACGTGATATTCTAAAAAGGGAGTATTCTGAATCTGAGTTTCATAGAAAGAAAGAGGCACATCCTCAATCAACTGTTCCCCCTTCACCTGAGGATGAAGAAATTTACAAGCTTTTAACTGCTATACAGCAGCTTGATTTTTTTGTTAAAAAACTGCAGGATGAACAATTCGCGTTGTTAAAAAAACAGGAGAAAGAATAATATTCTGTTTTTTATAGGATGTTCCTCTTTATACCAAACATAGATTTTATAAGGACGATAACAGGAATAATTTCAAGTCTTCCTATCCACATGTTGAAAATGAGCATTGTTTTTGCAACTGGGGCCATTGTAATCTTGGTTATACCTGTAGTGAGGCCGACGTTTCCTTGAGCTGAGCATACTTCAAAGATTACATCACCTAATGTTCTCTCAGGACGTATAGTAGCTATAACGATTATTCCCACAGATAGCAATATTACCCACATGAATGAGATGATTGCTGCTTCGTTGATTAAATCAATGGCTTCATCTTTTGTTAATGATTTATCCCCGAGTTTATGGACAAAGACTCTCCTAGGAGTTGAGATAGCACGTTTTATACGCCAACCCACTCCGTTATACAGCAATATAGCTCTGAAAAGTTTTATACCACCAGCGGTTGATCCTGCTGCTCCACCGATAATCATAGCAAAAGCGAGTATTAGTTTTGCAGATTCAGCCCAGCTGGATAAATCCGTTACTGTAGCAAATCCTGTACAGGTCAATGCTGATGTGAATTGGAAACCAGAATTTTTCAAAGATAATAATAAGTTGCCGCCGTGCTCAGGTAAATTTAAATTAATTATTGTTAACCCTATGACACCTAAAATAATGAGTGCTATCATTGCCTTGAATTGAGCATCAGATAGGAATTTCTTTATCCGGCCTTTGAGTAAATCATAGTGAGCAGCAAACGCGATAGCGCCAAATACCATGAGAACGAGAACAGCAATCTTTGTTATCGTTCCAAAACCAGTAATACTATCGCTTGTAACTGAGAAACCACCTGTTGCCAGCCCAGTCATAGCATGATTAAGTGATTGCCATGGATCCATCCCTAACTCTGGTCCCTCAAAAAACCCTATAATCATCAATGCTAGGATCCCTATAATTGTATACAACAGGAATATCCACCAGATCGTCCTAACCGTTGAAACTATAGAGGGATGTGTCTTTTGATCACGTGCCTCCCCCTTATACAGAACGAAGGAACCGGTTCCTGGTCTTGCAAGGATAGAAAGCGTTAAAACAATAACACCGACTCCTCCAACCCACTGGATTAACGAACGCCAAAACTGCAACGTATGAGGCAAAAGCGATTCCTCCGCTACCATAGTAAGGCCAGTACCCGTCCACCCTGACATTGATTCAAAGAAAGCTGAAAGAGGAGACATATGAAACAAAGTAACAGTATTATATGGAATAAGCCAGAACGGTATGATGCCAATAATCGGGATAATAAGCCACCCAAGAGCAGCGGTCACCATCGCACTTTTAAAGTTAGCTGGTTCAGCGTTTTTAAAAATATAATATAATGGTAACCCTACCCCAAAAAATATAGCCGAGGTGATAAGTATGGGAAGTAATGCATCATCCTCCCCAAAATAAAGTGGAACAACTAACGCAACAAGGGCTATAAACCCTATGATTATAAATATGCCGCCAAGATCCCTAAGGACAGTTCTTAAATCACTCATATCTCCTTTATTTCTCCTTACCAAACCAATTTTTAGATTTCTACAAACAATAAACAACAACTACTTATATTTTTACAGATTTCTAATCTCCCTTAAACGCCTCTCCAAATCCTCTCTTAAATCATCTGAGATATCTCTTTTCGTAAAAAAATCTGCTTTTGCCGCAGTGGCTATTTTCGCTGCCAAAACTCTCGCGACTTTACCTCGGATAGATCGTGGCGCTTTATTTATTAGAGGATGCTGAAAAATCACACCATGTTTAGGCGGCTTACCTCCTTCTTTTTTAAATCTGAAAAGCGCTTTTTCAGCTCCTAACACCTGTATAGTAGAAGCAGGTAACATGGCAAGCCTGTCTATTCCACCTGCAAGTGATAGCAAACGAGCACCTATCAGCGGACCGACTACATTACTAGTATTCGGAGCTATCTTTTTCATATCATTTTCAATTTGTTTCTCTAAAGTTTTCATCTCGTTTTTAACTACCGAAAAAGCATTTTCAAGCGGCTGAATTTTCTCCTGAGGTGTTGAAACTACTGACCAGCTTTCTAAACGTTCAGAGAATAGATTAGACGTCTGTATGAGATCATCTAAAGCATCGACCATCTGAATAACCTGTAAATCCTCCGATTCTAGCTTCTCCTCTGTCTTCTTCTCAGTTAACAGTATTGACGCCTCATGCAGTAAATCATTTGTGAAACCGAAACCCTCCGGTTTAATCTCGATTTCTTTAAAAAATGGATCCTTGGGTTTATATTCGCCTATTTTCTGTAGTCTTTTTTCACTTACTATTATATCTTTTACCTTTTTCACAAGTTTTTTCTCTTCAGCTAATATTTCATCCCTGTCTATCTCTAGGAGTCTTTTACTAAGTTCTTCTATGTTTTTTGGGAAGAGAATCTTCTTTTTTATACCATCTTTGTCGCAGAGGAATGTACCAAACCATTTAGTTAGTAGATACATTTTGTTCATAATGTTAAATGACAAGTTTTAATTAAAGTTTTTAGTTATTATCGTAAAAATGGCTTTATATAGTACTTTTTACTTTAGAGGTCAGGTGTTATCTTGGTAGACCTCGCCATAAAAATCGCGTCTCTCAACCTGGGTAACCCAACGATATTGGCCTCTGGAGTGATGGATGAAGACGCAGAAAGTATGAAAAGAGTTTTTACTTGTGGTGCAGGTGCTGTTGTTACAAAATCCATTGGTTTAAAACCTAGGGGCGGGTATCCAAATCCAACAGTGATAGAACTAGAACACGGTATTCTAAATGCAATGGGACTGCCTAACCCTGGAATAAGAGAGTTTGGAGAGGAAATCAAAAAATTAAAACGTTCAAAAGTTCCTATAATCAGCAGTGTTTTTGGTTCTAACACTGGTGAATTCGTAGAGCTAGCTGAAAAAATGCAAAGTTACGGTGCAGATGCCATTGAATTAAATATGAGCTGTCCTCATGCAAAAGGATATGGCCTGGAAATAGGATCTGACCCAAAACTAGTAAAAGAAATATCCTACAATGTGAAAAAAACAGTGGACAACCCGGTTTTTGTAAAAATATCTCCGAATCTGATGAATATAGTTGAAATAGCTAAATCAGCAGAAAAAGGAAACGCAGATGGTATCGTAGCAATCAACACTATAAAAGCAATGAAAATAGATCTTGAACTAAAAACACCAGTTCTATCAAACAAAATAGGAGGTTACTCTGGTAAAGCGATTAAACCCATAGGTGTAAGATGTGTATATGAAATTTCAAAAAATGTGGACATACCTGTTATAGGATGCGGTGGTATAACAACAGGGGAAGATGCGTTGGAATACATTATGGCTGGTGCTTCAGCAGTTCAAATAGGATCAGCCATATACTATCGGGGGATTGATGTATTCAAAAAAATCTGCAAGGAGATGAAAAATTGGATGCAGGATCATGGTTACAAAAATTTAACAGATCTAGTTGGGGTAGCTCATAAATGAATTATCCAACTGTTACAAAGATAACAAGCGTCAAGACTGAAAATAAGGACGGAAAAACACTTTTGTTCAATTTTCCTGAGAAAATGGTTCCTGGTCAGTTTTTTATGATTTGGATTCCTGGTGTAGATGAGATTCCAATGAGTGTTTCCTATATTGATGGAGATGTTAAGGGTGTTACTTTTAGGCGCGTCGGAGAAGCAACTGATGCCCTTTTCAAAATGAAAGTCGATGATAGAATTGGTATTAGAGGGCCGTATGGCAACGGTTTCCTAATAGACGGTGATAGGATTCTTTTTACTGGTGGTGGAACTGGTATTGCCACCTTAGCTCCAGCCGTGGAAGAAGCAGTATTTAATAATCTTTCTTCAACTGTCGTTCTCGGTGTAAAGAGTAAAGATGAACTTTTTTTTGAAGATAGATTAAGAAGTTGCGGCGCTGAGGTATATGTTTCCACGGACGATGGATCCAAAGGATATAGAGGTCTAGCTTCAGATCTCGCAGTTGAACTGTTAAATAAGGATAAATATGATTCTGTTTTAACTTGTGGCCCTGAGATCATGATGAAGAAGTTATTAGACGCATTTAAGGATATTTCTTTCCAGGCTTCTCTGGAGAGATATATGAAATGTGGCATAGGTCTCTGTGGCCAATGTTGCCTGGGTGAAGGTTTAAGAATATGTGTAGAAGGCCCTGTTTTCGATAGAGAAACACTAGAAAATATTGAAGATTTCGGCGTGTATAAAAGAGATGCATCCGGTAGAAAAGTTCTATTTAAGAGCTAAGGAGGATTTGCTATGAGCGTTTATTACGATGAGTTGAACATTCCGACCAAGGGAGAGGTGGATATTGTTGATATTACTAATGATGTCCAAAAAGTTGTATCTAAATCAAAGATAAAGGATGGTATTGTCTGTATCTTTGTACCAGGTTCCACAGGATCAATTACAACAATAGAATACGAACCTGGTTTGATGCAGGATTTGCCAGAGGTTTTGGAGAAGATCGCTCCAAAAAATATGTATTATAAGCATCATGAGACTTGGCATGATGACAATGGTCATTCCCATGTAAGAGCAAGTCTCATGGGACCTAGCAAAACATTTCCCGTTAAAAACGGTAAACTACTGCATGGTACATGGCAGCAGCTTGTATTTGTAGAGTTTGATACGAGACCACGTAATAGAAACATTATAGTTCAAATTGTAGGAGAATAAAAAAGGGTGTGTTAGTTTTTACCATTTGTTATAGTGTATCCTAGAAATGTTATATCTGTTTGCCCTAGGTTTTTGTTCTGCAGGATAGCCAATAGACACGAGGGAAAAAGGTGTTACATGTTCTGGGATTTTCAATAGTTTCCGCATGCCAGTGATTCGTTCTTCTCTAGGCTAGATACCAAGCCATACAGCGCCTAATCCTTTTGCTTGGACCGCTATCAAGATGTTTTCTGTTGCCGCAGAGCAATCCTGTATCCACATCTCGTTATGTTTTTCCAATTTTTTATCACTGCAGACTAGGATCGCTACCGAGGCTTCTTTAAGCATCTGGGCGTGATTATGAAATGTGGGGATCTTAACAAGAATCATAAGGATTATTTTTTCTATTGTTTTAATAAGTATTACCCCTCCAATATATCTGATTATGAAAAACGATTTCTTAGGGATTATTCCCCCGATGATATTGAATTAAAAAAATTAACAATACCCATAGGCCCATCGAAAACAATATTTGTTGGTCCCATGGATTCGCCATGGCCAATACACTGCCACGATACCTATCATACAGGACAGAGCCCCTATAGCACTGCAGATAACCCTGGTATCGAAAAATGGAGATTTGAATGTAATTGGTTGGAGGATACTCCCGTTATTGATAACGAGGGAACTGTTTATTTCGGGTGCAATGACCGTTATCTTTATGCAATTTACCCCAATGGAATGGAGAAATGGAAATATAAAACAGGTGGCTTGATTTTGGGATCATCCCCAGCCATAAATGAAGATGGTACTATCTATGTGGGTTCATGGGATGGTAAGTTATACGCAATCAATTCTAATGGTACATTGAGATGGAGGTTTAATTCAGGTGATATTATCCCTTCCTCTCCAGTCATAGCAGACGACGGAACAATCTATTTTGGAACTGAGGGCAAAAAAGTATATGCTGTGAATCCCAACGGAACTGAAAAATGGCATTACGAAACAGGTTCCTGGATTACCTCTGATCCTGCCATCGGTGATGATGGTACTGTATACATTGGTTCAATGGATTACTATTTGTATGCTTTGTATCCCAATGGTACCCTCCGTTGGCGGTTTAAAATAGGAGATAGGATCTATGGTTCCCCATCGATTGCAGAGGATGGAACTATTTATATTGGTTCCTCATGGAATAGTTATCTCTATGCTCTGTATCCAAATGGTACATTGAAATGGAGATATGGAGGTGCAGGAACACCTAATAATCCATCTATTGGAAGTGATGGGACTATTTATGCAGGATATATGGATAAATTAGTTGCGCTGAACCCCAACGGATCGTTAAAATGGGAATTTTACATAGGAAATGATAGATTCATTGGGAAATCTGCTCCAGCTATTTCAGAAGATGGAACCATATATTTTGGTATTCACTTGGGGACACCAGGCGATAGTAACGGTGGAGAGATCATTGCCGTTAATCCTAATGGAACGGAACAATGGCGAAAAAAAATCGCTGATGAATGGGTTGAATCATCTCCAAGTATCACTGAAGATGGAACAGTATACATAGGTTCATCTTCTTTAGTATCAGGGGACGATTTTGGTTATCTTCATGCATTTGGAACTGTAGAAGACAATGAACCTCCAAGTGCACCAGTTATTACAGGAGAAACAAATGGAAACGTAGGTGATAGCTATACATACACTTTTGTTTCTAATGATCCTGAGAACTATCCGTTAAAGTACTATGTTGAATGGAGAGACAATACCAGTACTGGTTGGACTTGGGAATATGATTCTGGTGAAGAAGTAGAAATCAGTCATACATGGTCAGAGGAAGGAACTTATACGATTAGAGCCAAGGCGATGGATATTTCAAATGAAGAGAGTGACTGGGGAACATTGAAGGTTACAATGCCTGTGAACTACAATCTAAATCAACATTACTCGAGATCATTATTCCTACAAATCTTGCAGCGACTGCCAAATACCAGATTAGTTAACTAATACCACGCTTTTCTTTTTTGTTTGGATACAATTTAATATATACGAGATAAGATGCGGGTAATTGTTTCATGATAAAAATCATCTCTTTTGATTTAGACGGCACATTAATGAAAAGCACATTTGCAGATCTAGTATGGCTTGAAGGCCTACCAAGAATTTACGCTAGCGAAAAAGAAGTTGATGTCGAAGAATCAAAGCAGTATATTAAAAAAGAATATGATAAAATAGGAGATAACAAAGTTGAGTGGTATGATATTGGGTATTGGTTCAACCGTTTCAACCTACATAGCAATTGGATGGATTTATTAGATAAATACAGATATGCAGTTGAAGTATATCCTGAAGTACCAAATGTTTTGAAAAGACTAGATAAAAAATCTGATCTTATAATTATTTCAAACGCTCGGAGAGAATTCATTGAGATAGAATTAGAAGAAGCAGGACTCAGAAAATATTTTACCTATGTTTTTTCTTCGACATCTGATTTTCATAGAGTCAAAAAAATAACCCAGTTCTATCTAATGATCTGTGATAAATTAAACATAAACCCAGATGAAATGATACATATGGGGGATCATGAAAAGTTTGATTACCAAATCCCTAAAAAGATTGGCATTACATCGTTTTATCTCAATCGAACAAAAACAAATAGCGGAAAGTTTATTGCCTCTGACCTAGAAGAGTTCGAAAAAAGAATCGATAAATTATTGGTATAAAATTTGACAGAAAATACAAATTTTGTATCGCTAGGTTGTAAAATCAAAACAAATCTGACTGGCCTTTTCACCACCGTATAATATGCTTGTTTTTTCCCGCAGTGAAAAACCATAGGCAACTAGTTTTATAGATTTGAACTCCTCTTTTTTATCAAATGAGCCTTTTATTTGAATTGTTTTTTCCCTCCATAATGTGATAAACCCTAAGTCTTCGTCTTTTCTCGTTATCTGGTTTCCTTCATTATCATAGAGGGTTATGGAGAGTTTATTTACCATTGCAAATAGTGGTTTCTCTAGATATATAGTTGTGTTCCATGTACATTTTTGAATGTAAATCGATTCTTTCAAATTATAGTTCAATTCTTGAGTAGGTCTAAGTTTACCTAATGTAACTTTTAATAAATCTTTTCCTTGTTCTGGTTTTTCAAGTTTTAATTCATTAGAACCAAAATAGAAAATGTGTTTCTTTGGAATTATCCCTATTCTATAATCCAACAAGTCTTTAGATTGGTTGTTGTCCTCAACCTGTAATATTATAGAAAAAACAAGAGGCAGACCTTGTAAATCAAAGATGTTGTCAATCTCAAATTGGTGCGTAACTTTTACTCCTTCTGAGTTTGTGTTATCCTCCCAAATCCACAAATATGAGACGATTTCTCCATTGGAGTCATAGCTGTCTGATGCATCAAATGTTATTATATCTCCAGCATATGCAGCAGCATCTATCATTGTTAGATTAATATATTCTGGTGGTGGGTTAATTGTTCCACTTGTTGATATAACTGCTTTTGGAGATTTATTTAGTGAGACATTATTTATTGGCTCTGTTTTTTCTTCATTTATACAACCAGATAATACTGCGGGTACAAGGAGTAATGGTATTAAGACAACGGCTATTTTTTTATTCACGTTCATTTTCCCCGGTTTTAAATTATTAATTATATTTAAAACAGAGTATTATATAAATCTTTGTTTACAGTAATTATCGTCTTTTAATGTTTGTTCGTAGAAATTGTTTCTTCTATATATATTTTTAGTAATAAAGATTATCTCCAAAAACATTATTATATTATTAAGAACACATTATATATTAATATAGTAAAATAATAATTGTTTACTATGATACGGGGGACAAATGCGGATTAAAAACTTATTGCTATACTGGATTATCCTAATGCTTCTAGTGTCTTCAGTGTTAACTATATCTGTTTCTTCAGAAGATGATATGCCTCCTTTTTGGAACAGGGATTGGTCGTGTATACAGGAGATAAAACTACCTATCTCTACAGATAATCCTTTTGCAAAGTTTCAACCTGTTGATATCTGGATTGAGTTTGTTCATCCTTGTTGGGCGGAAAACGAAAAAGAGCATTCAGTTAGAGTTTGTTGTTGGGATGGAGATAGATGGTATGAGCTGGAATCGCAGATATATGACCTAGATTTCACAGATACATGCCATGTAAAGAGATGTGGGTTGGTTTTTCTTGTACCTGAAATAGCAGATGGGAATGAACGATACTTCGTGTATTATGATGATGAGAAAAAGCCCTCTGCAAATTATGTAGATCATGTAGGCATAGAAGATGCCTACTATTATATTGAGCCTATTTCTGGAATTTCATTAGAGGGGGACTACTATAAGATAACTGAAGAAGGTTGTTGTGTTTATTCGGTAGGTCAAAAAGGGCAGATTTTGCATCGCCGATTTGCTCATAGTATAGTAAAGATGAAATATGGTGCTAAAGAATTTGATATAGAAGAGGCTGATCAGGGGGTGTCGTTTTATTTTTCTTATTTTCATGGGGTTGAGGACGAAGATGAGATCTCCTCCGACCATACACTTATTTCTAAGGATGTCTGTGTAGATGGTAATCTAATGGTCGAGTTTGGTATTGTCAGTGAATCCTCTGGAAAGGAGTTGCGTACTACAAACATATATAAATATTATTACTGCCCAACTGAGGAAAAACGAATTTGTGTCCATGTGAAACATGAGGTCTTGGACAGGGGAATTGTAACTGGGATAGAAAATGTCGATGGAGTTTATGGCGCGTTGGGATCTTTAAAATCTCGGAGTGCACGAGTCAAAAAGATGCGTTTTGGAGATATCCTTCCATATTTACATGTTTATGGGGAAGATGGTAACATTAGAGAGTACCGCATGGATTTGGATCCAGAGAATAAAGAACGTGAATGGATAATATCCTACAGGGATGACTGTGATCTTGGAAGCGATGCATGGATTTCTTATGATGAAGGGGAAAGTGGTAAGGTTTATGCAGTTCTTTTTTCGTCGAATGAAGATATCGTTAAACATGGAACAGGTGAAAGAGATGGTATACAGTTAAAGGTAAATGAGAAGGAATATCTTAGTATCGTTGGAACAGAAGTTGATTATGCTTCGATTAGTTTTGGTAGGAATTCATTTGAAAGGGGCGATGTTCATGATGTGGATATTCCTGGTGATCTAGTTGTGGAGTTTGATGCAGAGTTTTTTATGGCAGAAGATGGTAGCTATAAGGACGTGATTGAGGAAGGTAAAATCTATCGTACACTTGTTAAGCATCGCTATAAAAATGAGGAGGATTTATTTCTCGGAGAGCAAAACATCTATACTTTAACCGTGTTTCCACGGTTGTTTGGGGGAATATTATCATTTCCATGTTTGGTTAACATAACTGGTCGTGCTCTCCCAGCGATATGGGTTGAATTGTACCATGATGATATGTTGGTTTCGTCAGGTTTTGTCGTTAAACCATTTCTGGGGTTTCAAAAGATAAAGTTCCCTAAACTTGTTCCCGGTGATTACGTTGTTAAAGTGTATCGTAAATTTGGAAATATTACTAAAAATTATATCGGAGTTGAGTCTGTTAAAATTGAGAATGACACATGTTTAAATGTTTATTGTACATGGCAAAAAAACATCAGATTAACATATCATGATCAATATGGGAAAAGTGTAGAGGATATAGAGCTGGTTCTCTCAAAGGGAGACGGGGATACTGTTGTTGCTAGAAACGTTACAGATGATACCGGAGAAACGGTGCTAAATGTTCCTTTCAATCTTTTTGATTCTTATGTTTTAAAGGCTTTTTACAAGGGGTTCATAGTCTATGATGAAGAAATAACAAGGTTGCAGAAAGAGGTGGATATAAATTTAGATCTTTATGATCTAACAGTGGATGTAAAGGATGAATTAGGTCTAAGTCCAGGGGTAGATGTTAGACCGTTTTTAACTAGCTCTGAGATGTATAATCCCTGGGAGATAACACCAGAGAATATTGGACTAGGTAAATATCTCTTCAGAGATATACCTACCGCGTCTTATGAACTACGGATTTCGTATGGTGGTTTTTCTGATATAAAAAACATAGACATCCCAGAAACCGGTGATTCTACAATTATTAGGTTCACTGCAACATTTGATCTAAGTACAGAGTTGTTTGATTCCCGTGGAAATCCTGTTCAAGATAGCGATCAGAAGATAGATATCATTAGAAACAGAATGGTAATATATAATTCCATAGAGCCTGATGAAGTTGTTTCCCTACCACCTGGAGAATACACCATCAATGTTTATTCAGAAGATAAACTACTAGGAGTAAAAAGCATAGAATTAATCAATGATAGGAACATTAAAATCGTTACAATATTGGAGCCGATTCTCCCTGTTGTAGTCATAGGAGTGGTTCTGGTATTCATAGTAGAAATCATTGTGTTGTTTCTATTTAAAAGAATATCTTTAAACACTTTCTTAAAAATGATGGCCATGGCTCTTATACTTATCTCCTTGTTTCAGCCATGGTGGATATTAAATGCCTCAAGCAGTGATCCCGTTGCTAGTAAAAATACTGAGATGTTTATCGTCCCGCAGACAATGATAGACAGTATTACCTATAGGAGTAAATCATATCTGGAGCTTGCTACAATACCAGAATTGTTTACAGAATTCCTAGGAATATTATTGATTATTGTTTGCTCAGGGTTTATCTTGTTAGGAGCTAGCTTCATACCAAACCTGATTTTAAAAAGACGTTTCTCTCTGATATTGATCTCTGCTAGTATTCTATTTCTTATTCTAGTAGCCATAGCGTTTTCTTTTGGTATGTCAAAAATATGTGAGATCAGCCTCGGTAGTTTAATGGGTGAGGGAGCACTTGATGTAATGTTACCTAATGGTGAAATTGTTTGTATGTCGTCTAGTTGGGGGCTAGGAAACGGTTTTTATCTATGCGTTATTTCAGCTTTGACTGCGATGGCTGCGGGCATATTAGATTTTATTAGAAAGAAAAAAATGATGTAATCTGCTATTTTTCTGCTAATTTCTTTAACCTTTGTACACCGTGTATTTCTTTTATGATCTTGTATACTGGCTCAGGGACGAGGTCCTTCCATTGTTCATCGTTTACTATTCTTCTACGTATTTCTTTTCCGGAATACCTAGTTCTATCATATATGGGTGTTTCTTTAACTAGGTATCCTTTTTCTGAGAACAAACGTTTTGTAAGAGAACTATTTGAAAGGACGACATTAAAATCTGAAATGATCGATACCACATAGGGTACCCATTTAGGGTAGTTGTGGATATCAGGCAATAACACTATTCTATAGTTTTTTACACCTGTTTTTTCAAGAGAGTTCTCTATCATCAGTTTTCGTTCATCCGAGGTAAAAGGATCTTTTAATGTATTATCATACTGAGAAGAACCCATGCCAATAATGACCTCGTCGTAATCTTTAGAAGCACTTTGTATGATTTGTAAATGTCCTTTGTGGAATGGTTGGAAACGTCCGACGAATAAGGCTTTCATAATATACAAAAAGAGAATACAAGAGCAGATATAAAATATGCTCTTTTAAGCCAAAAGTCTTAGAAAAAGAAGAGAGAACAGAGGGGTTTAGCTGTTACTTAGGTTGCTTTGTTGATTGTTCTGACCTTGAACTTGATTGTTTTGTTGATTATAGTTATTGAAGAAGCAAAGAAATTCAGAGTCACTGTTGAAGTGACTGATAAAGTAGAAGATTCAACCAAAGATGTAGATGTAATAGCGACTTATACTTAGATTTTAATGGGTAACGAAGCAGAGAAAGAAAAACGAGTTGAGGAAAAATTCTGTTTCATATTCACCCTCATGATAAGTAGAATGTTTTTGTGAATTCTTTTCCATCAAGCCAATATTTGACCATAACTCTTGATTGACCCGGATAGCCACCCCAACTTACCTGGTCTCTGAAATGACGTATCGGAAATAGAAAAGTTATCCACTCACTATGTTTAGGTGGAGTTTGACCCCAGTTATCCCAAACTCCATCCCCATCATAATCATCCCATGTTTGCCATTCAAGTACGTGACTCCCTCGCCCTCTAACCCAGAAATGTATAGTTCTCTCTCCCGTGCCGTCATTGATTTTTTTCCACCTACATCTAACTACGGCGAATGCTGGTAAAATACCACCTCTAACATTACTTACTACAGGACTGTCCAGTTGAGTCTGTTCATTTTTCTTTGGATCTAAAGGTGTAGTAGCCATTTCATTTTCTTTTTTTTGTCTCCCTATTCTAAAAGGAGTAATATCAATTGTTTCCTCAACATTCGTTGATGGAATTCTTAGTGTTAATAACGCTACTATTACAATAATTGCTAATACGGTTGCTATCAAGATTTTTATTTTCATTTTTTACTACCTGGATATTTATATTTAATATTATGTATTTAAGTGAAGAAAAATCTTTCTTTAGAAAATTTGGACAAAATAGAAAAATATATAAGTAAAAATTAACAATATACAAAATAATGACAAAAATTGATCTTAAAGACAGAAAAATACTTTATCATCTAGACTTGGATTCGAGGCAGCCGCTATCGCAAATTGGAAAAAAAGTAGGTCTACCAAAAAGCGTAGTATCCTATAGAATAGACAAACTCAAAAAACTAGGCGTGATAAAAAATCTTTACACAGTCATTAATCTATATAAACTTGGATACAATATTCTTCGATTTTACTTCACTTATCAATACGCAACTCCGGAAATCAAAAAAGAAATAATAGATTATTTTAGAAAATTGAAATATGCCGGTGTCATCCACTCAGTTGAAGGTGACTACGATCTTGTAGTATACATCTTTATAAAAAACTTAAGTGAGTTCTATTCAATTTGGGAAAAAACACTAACTAAATATAGAGACTATTTCGCAACTCAAACACTCTCATTTTATTACCAAGAGAATATGTATAATAATGCATTTTTAATCGATGAAAAAACTGATAGAAAAAGAGTTGATGTATATGGAGATAAATCGACAGTAGAAATCGATGAACTTGACTTAAAAATCTTAGCACACCTATCGCCAAATGCAAGAATACCAGCATCAGAAATTGCTAAACAACTAAATGTAACAACAGTTACTATTGCAAATAGAATAAAAAAACTCATAGATCTTAAAGTAATTCAATGGTTTAGGACTAGTATTGATTTCACAAAACTTGGCTACAGATGGTATAAGGTTGATATTGTTCTTAAAGACCTTAAAAAATTACAACCGATTCTCGATTACATAAAAGTTAATCCAAATTTTGTTGGTGTTGACAGAACATTAGGTTATGTTGATTTGGAATTAGAATTTTATCTAAAAAACATTAGCGAAATACATAAGATAATGGAGGAACTATCTATTAAATTTCCAAACACTATACGTAATTACAAATATGTCTACGTTATAGAAACATATAGATATGAATACTTTCCATTGAATGCCGAAGATATAAATAAAAAAATAGAAATGTTATAGTTTTTCCGATTTTTCACTAGCAAACCCTTGAGGAGCTGTGATCTTTTTCTCTGATTCTAACTCGACTTTACCTGTTACCTTCGGCGGTTTCATATCCTTAAGTTTCCTAAGTAACACATCCTTCCCTATACCCACAAGAGCATTTTCTATAACATCTGTCAATGTTTCCACAGGGACTACTTCTACTTTCTCCTTATACTTGTCCTCGATCAAAACATCCTTGAGATTTGCCTTTGGAATCAAGACTTTTTTAATACCTGCCTCCGCAGCTGCTTCCACCTTCGCTGTGACACCACCAATAGGAAGAACAGTCCCTCGGATACTAAGACTACCAGTCATAGCTACATCCTGACGTACAGGTACACCCTCCATCGCAGATATAACCGAGGTAATAACAGACAGGCTAGCTGAATCACCCTCTACCCCCTCATACGTACCAATAAACTGAATATGGATATCATGCCTAGAGATATCTCTCCCCATATATCTTTTAATGATTGCAGAAATGTTAAGAACTGATTCCTTAGCGATTTCACCAAGTTTCCCAGTCGCTATAACCCTGCCTTCAGATTGAGAACCCGCAGGTGTAACCTCAGCAACAATAGGCAATACCAAACCAGAGAACTCACTCATAGAAGGATCCGCAGAATGCACAGCCAACCCATTGACTACACCGATCTCCTCCCCCTCTGTTTTAAAGGAACGATAATCCTTACGATGCTCAATAGCCCTATCTACCACCTGCTGCTCCAGGGATTTAGCTATTTTCTTCGCCTGAAGTACATGTTCCTGTGTTACAATCTTATCTCCTTTTTCAAACGCTATATCCCCAGCTGCTCGAATCAAACCACCAAGCTCCCTAAGACGCAGAGATAATTTACCCTTTCTACCGGCACGTCTCTGATCCTCATGAATAATCTCAGCAACAGCACCCTTATCAAAATGAGGAACCCTACCATCCTTTGTAACCTCCTGAGCAACAAAACGAATAAGTTTCTCCCTGTTCTCATCATTATCATCCATACTGCTATTCAAATAAACCTCATAACCATACCCACGTATCCTAGAACGCAAAGCAGGATGCATCCCACGGAGCGCATCCAAATTACCAGCAGAAACCAAAATAAAATCACATGGCACAGCCTCTGTCTTAACCATAGCGCCGAAACTCCGCTCAGACTGACCTGTAATCTGAAACTTTTTCTCCTGAATAGCAGTAAGAAGATGCTGCTGAGACGGCAAATTCAACGTATTAATCTCATCAATATACAACACCCCTTTATGCGCCCTATGTATCGACCCAGCTTCAACCAACTGATGAGGTGGAGTCTCAAGTCCCGCTGATTGAAAGGGATCATGCCGTACATCCCCAAGCAAGGCACCAGAATGTGCAGCAGTCGCATCAATAAAAGGCGGCATATCATTTTTCTCATGAGCCACCAAAATCTTAGGAACCTGCTGCAACTCCGAACGCTGTGTCAACGCACCCCTCGAAAAAATCAGAAAAATCATAACCGCCGCAATTATACCAAAAATAGCCCACTCAGCATGAATATTATCCCAATTATTAGTGGTTATACCTGGGGCAATCGCAGCAAATATAGAAAGCGCAATAATCATAAAAACAATGGATACAACCATACTACTTTGCTGCTCCTTCTTCTTCTTAGCCTCCACCCTCTGAGATTTAACAATCTCATTCGCCTTCCCACCAGGAACAACCCTTACATGCGGCATATTTGAGTCATCAGTATTTGGATAAGCAATAATATCCTCCAACTCCTCCTTAGGCAGGAACGCTGTCATCGCCCTAGCAACCATAGACTTCCCAGTACCAGGATCACCTATAAGCATAACATGACGCTTCTGCTCAGCAGCCTTCCTAACAATTTCAACAGCTTTATCCTGCCCTATAACCTGATCCAACAAACGCTCAGGAACCTTAATATCCGCCGTAGTTTTAAACTTCTGAGATTTAATCCACTCATCTATAGACTGCTTCTCCTCTTTCTCCGGCTGTATTTCTTCTATTTTCGGTTTCTCTATCAATTTATCCACCATATCGGTAAAATTCCTATTATAAACGACAAACACTATATTTAAATATTTTTCATTTTTGTATATCTGCTCCATATATCAACTTTTCTCTTTCTAGCCTAAAAATATTATTCCGTTTTTACCTATATGATAAACTAGAAACGTTTATAAACTTCTAGATATTTCAATAAACTAGAAAAAATATATAAAATCGAAATATTGGATGGAGGAGAGAAAAGAAAATGGCAAAAGAAGATATAATGGTGAAATATGGAAGCTGGGCTTTTTTAATCGGCATAATAATCGCCTTGATCGTCGGTATTTACCAGGCATATACAATTGAATCAACTGACGTTGCTCCATTCTTAGAAGGTGACGGTGGTTGGGTCGCATGGATATTAGCAATAATCGGTGCAATTGTAGGGATACTAGCATTCTTTGGAAAAGGAACAATCACTGAGAAAGAAGTACCTGCATTTCTAATGGCAGGAATAGCACTAGTTGTCATGTATGGAGTATTCAAAGGTGTGACAATAACGCCATATATAGGAGCTCTTTTAGCCGGTGTCTCCTTGAGCCTAGCGATATTCGTTGCTCCTGCTGTCGGCATACTAGCTATAAAGGCTATATGGGACATCGGAAAAGAAGTCTAATCTTATAATCTTCTCTTTCTTTTCTTTTTTTATTTTAAAAAATACCATATTAGTAGTGACAATATTCCTAATATCACAAAAATTATCCATATAATATAGACAATTTTCAAACGATAAATCCATCTCGCCTTCTTCTCAGGCGTGTTAAAGAATCTTCCAAGTATCGGATCATCTTCAATAGCGGGCATATTATGCCTTTTTTGATTCCATTAATGCCTTAATACGTTTTCTACGGAGGAAATCCTCCCGTTCCCGCTCCTCCAACTGCATCTCAACATAGTTCCGAGTGGCAAGTAACCTAGGAATCAAATTGTTCTCTAACACATTGACTCTTCGTTTCGTTTTTTCAATATCAACCGCTAGACATCTGATACCACCCTCAATCTCAGCAAGGTCAAGAAGTTTCAATACAAGACCTTCAAATTTCTTCTGCGTGTCATCAAGCTTCGAACAGGTTTCAAAAAAACCATATAATGGCCTTTTATCCTTTTTTATATTATCCTTATTCAAATGGGGTATTTTCACTCCCATGATATTGTCACTTTCAAAGGACATCTCCCCAATACTCTTTATTAGATAAGAAACATCTTCAACTTTTTTCTCCCCAAGTATCATCTGAGACTGTATTAAAGACAGAAAAGCATCATTGAAATCATCCTCAACTTCTTTTCTTAAAATGTTTCTTTTCTCGATTACATCAAAGAATTTTTCAACCAACGCGTCACGTTTTTCTTCTAACAATTTGTGTCCTTTCTCAGCTAACGTAATTTTTTTTCTGATCTCAAGCAGTTCCATCCTTGTCGGGCTTACACCCTCAAGTATTTGCTCAACCATTTCTATTACTCTTCTTTTTCTTTCTCTGTCTTTGGAAGATACTTTTTAATGTATTTTTCATCTATCTTTTTAAGCTCGGAAGCAAGTAAACCTGAGAACAACTCCCAACCAATATTTAGTGTCTGTTCAATACCTCTGTCTTCGTGGTCACCTTGTGAGACAAACTTTTTTTCAAATTCATCAGCAAAACGCAGGAAGCTTCGGTCTCTATCTGAAAGCGCGTCTTCACCTACAATCGCTACAAGATCCCGAAGGTCACATCCCTCAGCATAGGCAGCATACAACTGGTTCGATACACCCGCATGATCCTCACGTGTTCTACCTTCACCTATACCTCTATCCATCAAACGAGATAGACATGGTAAAACAGCTATAGGCGGATAGATGTCTTTTTTATGAAGCCCTCGTTCTAAAACAATCTGCCCCTCTGTAATATAACCAGTTAGGTCAGGTATAGGATGAGTGATATCATCGTCAGGCATAGTAAGCATCGGCATCTGAGTAATAGATCCCTTTTTACCCTTGATTCTACCAGCCCGCTCATAGATAGATGCAAGATCTGTATACATATAACCAGGGTATCCTCTTCTACCAGGTACTTCTTCTCTTGCTGCTGCTATCTCCCGAAGAGCCTCGGCATAGTTTGTCAAATCAGTTAGAATTACAAGGACTTGCATATCTAGATCAAAAGCGAGATATTCAGCACATGTAAGTGCCATACGTGGTAGAATTATGCGTTCAATAGTAGGGTCATCTGCAAGATTCAAAAACATGACTGTTCTTTCCAATGCACCCGTGTTTTCAAAATCCTTAATAAAAAGATTCGCCTCTTCAGCTGTTATACCCATAGCACAGAAAACCACTGCAAACTTCTCCTCCTTCCCAATTACCTTCGCCTGACGTGCTATCTGAGCAGCAAGCTCATTATGAGGCAATCCAGAACCTGAAAAAATAGGGAGTTTCTGCCCCCGCACCAACGTGTTAAGCCCATCAATAGTAGATATACCAGTCTGGATAAACTCCCTAGGATATTCCCGAGCATAAGGATTAATAGGGCTACCATTGATGTCTCTTCTATCTTCTGGTATAATAGGCGGGGCGTTATCAATAGGATTACCAGTTCCATCAAATATCCTACCAAGTATATCCTTTGAAACACCGAGTTTCATAGTTTCTCCAATGAAACGCGCTGAGGTCTTATCAGTGTCAAGTCCTCTTGTCCCTTCAAAAACCTGAACAATTGCTTTATTCATAAACACCTCGAGAACCTGACCTGTGCGTTCTTCGCCATATGATGTTCTAATTTTTACAACCTCGTTATAGGCGACATCCTTCACACCTTCAACGACCATCAGAGGACCAGCAACCTCGGACACAGTAGTATATTCTATATTTTTATCACTCATAATCTATCCCCCCTCCTTGCCTTGATGAGAGAGTCTATTTCTTTCTCTAGGTCTCCTTCTACTTTTTGAAATCTTTTTTCAAATTCTTTATTTGGAGTAGTACTCATTCTAGCCAAACTCTCACGGGATTTCATAGAGATAATATCATCTACGTGAACGCCTTTATCAATAGCATCCTGTATTTTATCTGAAAACTTCAACATAATCCGCAGCATCTCATATTGTTTCTTCTCAGGGCAATACGTGTCGACCTCATGAAACGCACTTTGCTGAAGGAAATCCTCTCGTATCATCCTCGCGCTTTCCAGAAAACCTCTTTCCCGAGGTGGAAGCGCATCGGGTCCAACAAGCTTCACAATCTCCTGAAGCTCTGACTCTTTCTGAAGCAACGCCATAGATTTATTTCGAAGTTGAAGCCAGTCTTCACCGATTTTCTTATTCCACCAACCACTAACCTCGTCGAGGTAAAGACTATATGATTTCAACCAGTTAACAGATGGGAAATGTCTTCTATCAGCCAAGTCGGCATCAAGAGCCCAAAATACCTTCACAATACGCAATGTATTCTGTGCCACAGGCTCAGAGAAATCCCCTCCTGCTGGAGAAACAGCACCCATGACAGATACAGATCCCTCCTTATCTTTTGAACCCAAAAGTTTTACTCTGCCTGCTCGTTCATAAAACTCTGCAAGTCTTGAAGCAAGATATGCTGGATATCCTTCTTCACCAGGCATCTCCTCAAGCCGACCGGAAATCTCCCTCATTGCCTCTGCCCACCGTGAAGTACTATCTGCCATAAGAGCAACATCGTAACCCATGTCACGGTAATATTCTGCGATGGTTATACCAGTGTAGACACTTGCATCTCGAGCAGCAACAGGCATGTTAGAAGTGTTAGCAATTAGGACAGTTCGGTTCATCAACGGTTCGCCAGTTTTAGGATCCTCCAACTCTGGGAACTCTCTTAGTACATCGGTCATTTCGTTTCCACGTTCACCACAACCTACATAAACGACAACCTGAGCGTCACTCCATTTAGCAAGCTGATGAAGTTCAACGGTTTTTCCAGTGCCAAAACCACCAGGTATTGCCGCGGTACCACCTTTGGCTACAGGGAAAAAAGTGTCAATAACACGCTGACCTGTAATCAACGGAAGTGATGGATCATATTTCTCTGCTGCCGGTCTGGCTTTACGAACCGGCCATCTTTGAAGCATCTTAATTTTTACATCGCCTTTATCTGTTGCAACTACTGCGATGTCATTTTCAACAGTATAGTCGCCTTCTTTCTCAATTGACAACAAAGTCCCATTTATATCTGGTGGAATGATGATTTTATGGAGAATAATCGAGGTTTCCTGGACCTCTCCTATCACGTCACAGCCTTTGATTCTGACACCGGGTTTAACAGTTGGTTTAAAACGCCATTTCTTTTTCCTATCAAGAGCAAAGGCTTCTACACCACGAGCGATAAAATCACCGGTCTCCTTGTATATAGTTGGCAGTGGCCTCTGAATTCCATCGTAGATATTTGTCAAAAGACCGGGGCCTAATTCTACAGAGAGAGGCATGCCAGTGGAAACAACCTTTTCACCGGGTTTTAAACCGTTGGTGTCTTCATATACCTGTACAGTGGCTATATCTTCATTCAAACGGATGATTTCACCGATAAGGTTTTCATCTCCCACCCTTACTACGTCATACATCTTTGCTCCGCGCATGTTATCTGCTTCTATGACGGGGCCAGAGATCCTGACTATTTTACCATGTTGCGATTTTTTAACCATCTATTGTAACCTCCAATTTTCATTTTTCATATTTCTTTGCTAATATCAACTCCAACTGCTTTTTTTATCAAATGTGAAACATAATCTACGTGATCTTTCCTACGTCCTTTTTTATCAGGTATTTCTACAATGATGGGAAGAGTATTCCTCAGTCTATACTCATTCAAATCTCTACCTATAGCCTCAGCAATTTTCTCGGTGATAAAAACAACTCCGATATCATCTCTCCCGGAGAGCTGATTCCAAATTTTAACCGCGTCTCCATTGGGAATATACAGCTCTTGAACTCCAGCAAGTCGTAGGGCAACTGCAGTATCTTTATCGCAAATACTTGCTAGTTTCATCAGCTTACCTCCTTAATAAGAAAATTCTTAATAACGTCAGATGAGAGGTTTTCACCGACGCCTTTTACAATTATCTTCAAGTTCTTTATCTCAAATTCTTTTGATACAAGAAATCTAATCGTAGGACCAATGTTAATGTAATTCTCCATGGAAATATCCTTTACAATCTTCAAAAAAAGACCATCAAGGGCATTCTCCAAAACTTGTACAGATCCTTCTTTGTCATACTGCTCTATAGCATCTTTTAAAACACCATAATAAGACGTACCCTCAAGGCTGGAAATCACCTGTGATACCTGATCAACTTCTGTCATCTCTTTGAATTTCCAAGATGCTATCTCCCGGCCATCACCTAAAAATAGTTTCTTACAAGATACCTCGTCGTAGCCAAGTTGTTTAGCTCTTAAAATATTCTTGACGTTAAGAATGTCTATCATGCTGTTGACGAATTTATGTTTTGCCTGTTCGCATTTATAGGGTACTCTTACCTGTTTAAACTTGTTGATGACATGTTTATCTATTACAGTGTCAATGGTTAATAAATCAACGTTTTCATCTGAGATGGCATCGATTACTTCTTTTTCAAAACCATAGTTTTTTAGTATCTCAGGTAAATCCTCTACTTCAGCATCCATAATTTTCTGCAATAATTCTCTTGTAATTGGTAGGATTGCCTCCTCTACTTTAGCCTCTTCGATCTTTTTTCCTTCTATCTTTCTTTTAAGCAAGTTTTTAACTAGATAAATATCTAACTTCTCAAGATATACATCATAAAAATCATTTAGTTTCTTTGAGCTATCCTTTCGCATCATCTCTATGGTCTGAATAAAATGATCATCTAATGATCGCTGTAGATCATATGTGTCTTCACCCTCTGCGTTATAGTCCTTTGAGGTATTTAATGAGTCTTTAAACATTGATAGATTCTTGCTTTCCAACATACGACTGAGTTCTTTCTCCTCTATAAACGGGTTTCCTATGGCTTCGAATTTTGCATTAGGATAGACAAATTTGATGTAAGTGGAAAAAGAACGGGAGACAATCCATATGACCGCTGCTATGATAGAGACAACAAGAATCCAGAATGGATAATCATATGGGTTAAAGATCCACTCAAACAAACTTATCTACCCCGTTTTTTTCATGAGAAAAGCAGCTTTCCCACTTTTATTCTTATTTTATCTTTTTCACGTCTTAGTATGCCATCAAAGGTGTTATCCAAGGTTACTCTCCCGTCACTCGATCTGAAGACGATCCCGCCAGAAACCTCTATGGTTCCCATTACTTTTAACCCCATGCTTTCAGCGATTTTTCTATCGATGCCTCTAGATACAGCTATGGTACATTGTTCACCAAGTTTTTTGCATCCATCTTTTATCAGCTTATTGACTATTTTTTTGTATTCTTCTTCATCGAGTGTTGATAGTTTATGATGTGCCTTTGTAAAACATTCCTCGATTATTTTTTCCCTTGCTTTCATGATCTCTCTTTTCGCGTCCTGATTTGCTTTTGAAACTAGGATTTTTTTGATGTTTTCACTTTGTTTTTTACCATTTGATAGTATTTTCTCTGATTCCATCTGGGCGTCTTTTTTAGCAGTGTTGATGATACTTTCTGCTTGTTTTTCTGCCGCTTTTAGTATCTGTTTTATCTCTTTTTCTGAATCTTTTTTTATTTGTTCTATGATTTTTTCTGCAGTCATTTCTTCTTCCGTTTATAATAATCCTAAGCCAGTCATTAATAGTATTCCAACTAGTAAACCAAAGATAGCGATTGTCTCAGGCATAACAGTATATATTATCCCCCGGGCTGCGACATCCGGGTTTCTCCCCACTGCGCTTATAGAAGATGATGCAACCATTCCCTGGTTTATAGCGGATATACCTGTTAAGCCTACTGCTAGTCCAATCCAGACCGCACCAGTTCCAACTAGCGGGCTCACTGCTGCTGTCTCTCCTCCGCCGCCGAGTAGGCCTACACCCATCATCAATAATATAGCTGTTAATAGGCCGTATACTGACTGTGTCATAGGTAATACCTGGAGCACGAGGCATTTCCCAAAGAGATTGGGTTTTTCCGCGGTCACCGCTACAGCTGATGAACCAGCTAATGCAAGTCCGATAGCAGATGATATCCCTGTTATACCTATGGCTAACGCACAGCCTAGTATCACCAATGCTTTATTTTGGTCGTCTTGAACGGCTTCTTCTTGGGCACTTACCACACCTGCAGATAACAAAAACATTGCTGCAAGGAACAGTACCATTATTGCTGCTTTTCTCTTTTTCATCATAATTTTTTTCCTCCTTTTAATTTAGTCTATTTTTTCCTCCTTTATTTTAGTAAATCTTCTATTGATTTTGAAAGGCGTGAACTCATGTCCACCGCCCTCATAAAAACGGTTGAAAAATTCAACATATTGAAGCCGAAGTGAATGAACCCCTGCACCCAAAGCCTGAATACCCAAATTCGCGACATGAGCAATAACAAGTACGATCGGTAATAGTATTATCCCCACCACTGGAACCATCTTGGGTATTAGCTCTCCGACAACATTAAACGCAAGTGCCATACCAGCTGTTGCAAGACCGAGCGCCAACAAACGTGCATATGAAAGCCAATCACCTACGTAACCAGTTATATCAAAAAACCCAATTGGACCTGCATTGATAAATAATAAAATAATTCCTACTAGAATCATTATCGCTGCGGCATACAACAACATTGTTGATATCTGCCAGTCAAGCATGAAATATCCAATAAGTAAACCACCACCAAGCTGCAAGGGAACCCAAGAAAAATGCTGAGTAAACAATGATTTATAATCCCTCCTCCTGTAGGACTGGTAAATACCTAGTATAATTCCCAAATTCATATGAATAATACCAAAAATCAACGCGATGGTGAGAATGGTAAGCGGATCACGTAAAGGCTCAACAGGAAGATGTATCCCTCCAATAGTTAAGCTATACAAAGGCTGCTCAGGGTTACCATAAAAGAAACGCGGTATAAGATCACCAAAGAAACTATTCGTTAAAAAACCTACAACCGTAGTAGCCAAACCAAGCCATATCCCCATGAAAGACCAGTTTTTAATCATAGAGCTATACTTTGAAAAATGGACATATCCAAACAAAGAAAGAAACAAAATAACAAGACCATAACCAGCATCACCAAGCATAATACCAAAAAACAATATGAAGAATATCCCCATAAAAATCGTAGGATTTATCTCATTATACCGAGGAGTCGCAAACAACTCAAGGAACGTTTTAAATGAGGCAGCCCATCCTGGTGTCTCCAGATATGTAGGCGGGTTATCTGGATTGACTTTAGGTGTTTCAAAACTACAGATAATATGATCCTTTGAAACACTGCTCGCTACGGTTTTTAACGCATGCTCATTCTTTTCCAAAACCCAGCCTTTTATGAGATATGTAGAGCTTGTCTTTGCAAAATTCCTCGATACCTCTTTTCTAATTTTTTCAAGCTGTATTTCTTCTCTAAGAGCCAATAGATCATGCAGTTGTTCCTCAGCAAAAATACATAAATGTGAAACGATCTGTTTCTTTTCCTCATCTATATCAGTTTTCTCTTTTCTAAGTGACTTTAAAACATCTTTAGGTAAACCTGATAAATCCCCCAGGTCAAACTCTATGATTTTTTCTCTGCATATTTTTTCTATCTCTTCTTTCTCTGAGATATAAGAAGCAATCACTACGGCCCATTCTATTTTTTTACCACTACCAAACTGCTTAGAATATACCATTGCTCCATCAAGATGCTCTATCTTTACTTCTAAACTAGGCAAATCAGATGTTTTACCAGCTTTAACAATTACATAGTCTGATTCACCGATATCTGAAATATCTAATTCAAAATCCTTAAGGTAGTTAACCTGTTGAATGTCAAGATTAATCTTTTCTTTTTGTTCTTCAAGCTCCTTTAATCTTTGTTCGTTATCAAGTATATTTTTTTCAATCTCTCCAAGGATACCCTCAGTATAAGAATACAGCTCTTCTAGAGAACGATCTTCAACAGTTTTTATCTCTGGTAGCTGGGGATGAAGCAAATCTTTTAAGCCACGAGGCCTAGATTTAATTCTTCTTAAAATGTCTATCAATCTAGACAGTCTCAATTCATAGGTTGTACAAACCCCTGCATCAGGATGCATAGAAGCTTTTTCAGCCTCTTCCAATGCATCTGGCTCTTCTTTTGAGACATCAATGATCTCCATCATACCGTTTTCATGAAGTGTGTTTATGACTTTTTCTACATAGTTTTGATGGACAATCAATGAAGCTTTCTTCATCGGAGCTGGAAATAATATTTTCTATTCCCCCTCTTTAATCTCTCTTATAATGATATCTACGGCCTTTGATATGTTTTTATCTGCTGTTTCTTTTATTCTAGAGATTTCTTTTTTGCCATTATTTTTAATAGCAGCTACATCCTTTTTCGCGTTTTCCTCTACTTTTTTACAGAGTTTTTTAACTTTTTTTTGAGCAACTTGTATTATTTTTTGTTTTTCTTTTTCGGCATCCCTCTTTGCTTTTTCAATAATTTTTTCAGCATCTTTTTTTGCAGCTTCTATAGACTGAAGAGCTTTTTTTTCTACCTCTTTGATTTCTATAATAGATTTAGATACCATTTGTTACCTCTATCAAGAGATTATTTATTAGGGTTTTTATCAAAAATATTACATACCCCAAAACTTGTTATCTTTTCTTTTAATATCAAAAATTTTATTCAAAACATCTTTTTCATCAAGGTTTAAGACATCCATCTCTCTAAGCTTTTTCGCGTCGCTCTCAGGAATATCTGTGTAAAGAATATCTTCTCCCCTGATTTGTCTTCCAACAGTTACACCCTCTATAGATATAGCGACTTCTTGTCCCTGTAAAGCCTCTTCAACTGGTTTATTCTCAGACTGTATGCCTTTTATCGACCCTATCACTCTTCCATCATCTTTCATCAGTCGCATCCCAGCTTTTATCCTACCACCTAATATCCTTACACCTATAATCGCTGGATGACTAACTCTGAAAACATATTCTGGTAAAAACTTGATCATACCGGGATGCGTGTATTCTTGTCTTCTTTCTCTTTCAAGTTCTGCTTTTTTCTTTTCTATCCATTCATCATATTTTTCCATTATCGTATAGATAACATCTTCATCGAAAATCTTTAGATCCGTGTTTGCAAGTTCTTCTTTTGCCTCAGGTAATATCTTTATGTTAAAAGCAAAAATAAGTTTGTTAAACGGATCAAGCGTTGCATCGGCTTCCACAATGTCTCTCTTTGAAACATTCCCTATTTCTGCCTTTCTTATGTTTATGCCTTTATCCCTTGATTCTTTTATAAGAGCCTCTAAGGATCCTATTGTATCTGCTTTGATTATGATTCCCTGATCATCTAATTCAAAATCTATCTTTGTCTGACTTCTGACTTCATCGATGACTTCTTCAAGATTCTCCCTTACTACTCTTATCGGTGCACCAGGAATAACGTTCTCTAGATCAGGTGAAGAAATCTTGATACCACATGCCGCGTGTACTTCTTTAACGCTATCAAAATGTTCCCGAGGGTCACGAATCTCATCAAGTGGTTTCGGTTTAAGAAGAGCTTTTATACTTGTTACAACAGGCTCATCTTTTGTACCAATCACTATTTTATCATCGTTTTTTATTGTCCCGTTATAGATGATAACATCAATAGTCGTGCCAAGCCCAGTTTCTTCTTTTACTTCTAAAACACTTCCCATACCAGGGCCGCTTTCTATATGAAGCTGATCCTCTAAGAATCGCTGTGCCAATCCAACAAGAACCATGAGAAGCTCAGGTATCCCCTCGCCAGTCTTAGCGGATACAGGTAAGATACCTACGGTTTTTCTAAAATCAGCGATATTAAAATAGAGATCAGAATTCAAACCATTTTCAGAAATCGTTCCAATCATGTCATAAATCTTTTCTTCAAACATGGTTTTGACATTAAGACGTTGTTTTTCTATCCGTTTTTTAGCTATACCTTTACTTGTTTGCCATCCTGAAATTGCATCGATTTTATTAGCAACAACTATAAACGGAGTTTTATATTGTTTTAAAATGTTGATTGATTCATAAGTCTGAGGCTTAAACCCCTCATTTATATCAACGATTAATACTGCTAAATCCGCTAATGATCCGCCTCTTGTTCGCAGGGTTGTAAATGCATGATGCCCAGGTGTATCGATGAATAATAAACCAGGAAGAGTGAATTTTTTTCCCTTTAATAACTCCCCACAAACATTTTGAATTGCATCAATGGGTACCTCTGTTGCACCTATGTGCTGAGTTATTGCTCCAGACTCTCTTGCTGCAACAGTAGTTCCTCGGATAAAATCTAAAAGCGTTGTTTTTCCATGGTCAACATGACCTAGTACGCTGACTATTGGTTGTCTAACATATTTTTTTGAGGAGGAGGTCATATTGTTCACCCTAGCGTTGTTAATATGGCTTCCTTTTTAATCTTTGTTGGTTGATTAGATTTCTAAAGCATTTAATTAATACCATCATACTATCTATAGAGATTGTTAAAGATAGTTTTTCTATTTGCAATCTGAAATCTTATTTAAATTCATGGAACAAGGATTGTTGTAGCTGTTACAGTTTTATATGAGAAAGATCATATCAAATCTTGAGCATGATTTGCCCAAATTGTAAAGCAACAATTGCAGAAAATGTGAAACGCTGTCCATATTGTAGTTATAATTTACAGTCAACTGGAGGACAGACAGTCCTTGGTAAGATTAGTTTGGTTATGGCTTTTATTGCATTGGGATGTGTTATTGGAAGTATTTTACTTATCTTCTCTGGATTAGGATCCACAATTTTGTCTATTGTTAGTATTTTATCGTTACTGTGTTTTCTGTTTTCGATAATTGCTATTGTGCTAGGGGCCGTTGCATATTTTGGAAAAACGAAGGATAGATATGGTTTTGTTGGATTTGTTCTAGGGATCTGTTTTTTGATCTCGGGTTTTATTATTTTACCTGCTGCCACGTATGTTTATGTAAGTAGCATGTTGCCAGAAGGGCCAGAGCATATAGAACATATTTTTCTGGAAACACCATCGATCGATTTTATACAGGACGACATAGACGATACCTTAACAGTGGTATCTATAAATTCAGCAAGGGTTCCCTGGAGCACGATCTATATTAGTGGGACATACCAAACAAAGTCTACTCATTATTATGTCGAGGCAGGTGATCAAATTACAGGATGCTCTGGGACTATAACGATAACCTATATGCCAACTGATGAATTAATCGGCAGCTGGACGTTTACTTAGTTCCTGTTTTTCAGATGGTGTTGTTTTTTCACGTGGGATGAGATACCAAAATATTAATGCGCCAATTATAGCAATAATCACAAGAAGCCAAATGCCATAAATGGAGCTAAGATCGATATTCATTATTTCTGCAGAGGAAAATAGAATAGTGTAACCATCTGAGGTAAAGAAAACAAAGGTAATAACGTAACAGAAGAAGAGCATAATAAAGGTATAGACAAGGTATCGATTGAATACAGTGCTGAATCGCGAGAGCATAGTTTCATCACCTTCTTCATGTGGTGTCATTTTATCAATGATGGAACTAAAAAAGGTAGATGTAGATCCCAACTCAAGAAAACAAATAAACAGAATGAAAAAAAGCAGAAAGAGTTCGATCTGAGATACTGAGAAGACAAATTCTCCTAGCAAAATTTTAGTGAAAAAGAAGAAAAACAAGGTGCCTATGCCTGCAGTTAATATGTGAGTTCTCTGTTTTTTAAACAATCCATATGCACCGGTGAGTGGTACTGCACATAACATAAGACCAAAACCAATTTTTACAAAAAGAATGAACAACTCAGCAAAGGCAGGGATTCCACCACCAATAAGTGTCCCGATTAAAAGGAGGCAGATAACTGCTGGTATTCCAATTTTTATGTATCGTTTAATTGCTGGTTTGAGTAATGATATAGCATAGAAAAGCAAACCAAGCCCTATGCCAACAACCGAAAAGATGAACGATAGGTATAATGGATCATAGTCAAAACCTAATAGTGGAGAAAAAATCTCCACAAGTCCTTGAAGAGCAACTGCATATAGCCACAGAAGTGTTGCTAGAGCAATGATTTGCATTACATAGAGTTTTCCCTTAAGTATGGTCAGCGTCTTATTTGGTATCGTTCCACCTCCTTTAGTGAAACTGCAAGTGGAAGTGTGGGGTTCCAATCTACTACCTGGGCACCGGTGTTTCGTAATTGTGAGAGAAAGTTTTTTCGTTCAAGCGATAGGATCTTATAAGCAAGATCGTAGCCTGGGTCGCTGGACTGAAGTGAATATTCGATATCGATGGGAGATGGAGATATGATGATTACATTGAAGCTTCGTGCGAGAAGTTGTTCGATGGTCTCTGGAATAGTTGGGTCGTCCTCTAAGGAGGATATGAAAATAATTAGCGATTTTTTTGGCAACATATGTGTAACTGTTGCGTCAATGACAGCATTAAATGGAAAAAATCCTTCTGTTTGCACTTCAACTAGTTGTTTGATGATTTTATAGAGTTGTTTTTTCCCAGATTCAGGGTACACCCATTTAAGTTTTCCTTCTGGTTCACCGTAGATAATAAGACCAACACGATCCCGCCGTTTTAAAAAATGGGAGGTAATGGCAACTGCTGCTTTGATGCCGTACTCGATGGGGTTGTGTTTGAGGGTACCAATATCTTGTGTTTTTCGCGCATCCAGCATGATGATAATATCAGTGGTGCTTTCTAATTCATATTCATTGACCATTAAATGGTTCCATCGTGCATAGGACTTCCAGTTTATACGTTTAAAGGTATCACCACTGGTATATTCTCGCAATCCAAAGAATTCAGTGCCAATGCCTGCATATTTTGCTTGCATGAGACCTGGATAAATGTTTGCCTTTGCTTGGACCGCGATATCGCCGATTTCTTCTATCTGAGGTATGACAGTAAGTTCAGAGATCGTATCAACGATGGTTTCTTTATAGAACATGCCAAGATAATCTCTCACTCGGAGACAGAGCGGACCTATTTGATAATATCCTCTCACCGGACATGAGATTTCATAGGTAATAGTGAGGGCTTCATTTTTTTTAAGAGGTAGGACCGCATAGTTACTTCCCTTTTCAATATCTACCCTGGTAGGCAGGGTGTCGAAAACTTCAAGAAACTGTATGGTTCCTCCCTTATTTTGTAACCGTACCGTGACCTCAACCTTGTCATCTTCAAAGATTTTCACATTGGAGAGGCTCCGTGATACATCAATTTGAAGCTCTTTACCATAAAAAACAAGCACGCCAATGAAAAGGAGAAGGACAAGCGGCATAATGAGAAATAACACTAGGTAATCCATCACGAACAGGCCCAATAATAATAGACCGATGCAACCGCCAACTAGACTAGCGCATTTAATAGTTCGCATGTTACTCTACTGTTGGAACAGGGATCTTATTGATAACATCATTGATAACATCTTCTGGTTTTACTCCTCGCACCCGAGCTTCAGCTTTGAGAATTATCCGATGACATAGAGCTGAAAGAGCCACGTTTTTAACGTCGTCAGGTACCACATAATCTCTCCCATAAAACGCTGCATGTGCCTTAGATAATTTGAACAACGCAATAGACCCTCGAGGACTTATTCCAACTTCAGCTCGTGATTCTGACCGGGTAATCTGTACTAATTTGACAATGTAATTTTGTAAATCTTTATCAATATGTACTTTTTGGATGGTCTGTTGCATTGCTAGAATATCTTCAGGACCAATGACTTTTTTCACTGGGATGTCACTGATGTCCCCTGTTTCCATGCGATTCAAGATTTCTTGTTCTTCATTCTCATTTGGGTATCCAACACTCAATTTCATCAAAAACCGATCGATCTGTGCTTCAGGAAGTGGATAAGTACCTTCATATTCAATCGGATTCTGAGTAGCAAGCACAAGAAATGGTTTGTCAAGCGGATAGGTCGCTCCCTCAAGTGTAGTCTGACGTTCTTGCATGGCTTCCAACAGAGCAGCTTGTGTTTTTGGTGGCGCACGATTAATCTCATCAGCTAGCAACACATTGGTGAAAATAGGACCCTTAATGAGTTTAAAATCACCTGTTTTTTGACTATATACATAGGTGCCAGTGATGTCTGCAGGTAATAAATCGGGCGTAAACTGGACCCGAGTGAACTTACATCCCATTACAGATGAAAACGTTTTTGCGGTTAATGTCTTCGCTAAACCAGGGTAATCTTCAAACAGGATATGGCCATCAGTCATAATGCCCAAAATCACATATTTTAACATATTTTTCTTTCCAACGACAACGTGTCCAACTTCATCTACTAATTTTTTACATGTAGATGATATTTCTTGGATGGACATACTCATTCTCCCCACACCTCCATTTTCTCTACCATAGATTTCAGATCCACGAGATATTGTTCTTTTTTATTCATGCCACCTTTTTTGAACAAACCTTGCGGTTTATCTTGTTTTCTTTGCACATTTTGAATCCAATCAACGATTTCTTTATCCTGGATGATCTCTTCCATTGTTTTCCTATCTTTCTTAGTAAGTTTTTCAAATTCTTCAGTAGACAACCCACGAACGGATTGTATTTTTTGGAAAAACAGTGTTTGGATGAATTTTTTTAAAGATGAATCATAACGATAATCCACTGGAGTTACTTTTATTGATTCAGCGAGATCTTTGAGTCGACCTGATACATAATAATCATTTATTACTGATTTGTGTCGCCAATCATTTGGTTTTTTTGAATATTTAAACAGAACTATAACGGTGATGATGCCTCCTATTAAAAACAGAATGAAAAACAAGTTCCAGATGTTGGGATCATGACTCGTAGTTGTTGTTAGAATTAGAGATGTACATGGTATTCTATCTACGATACTATTGTAACAGATCTCACTACTCATTCGTATCTTCTCTCTGTGGTTCGGTCTCCACATTCTGAACTGGGGCAGATAAGATTTCTCTAAGAGATTTAATAGCCTTATCTCGATCTTCACTACTTATTTCATGTGGACTGTACCGTGCTTTTTCAAACACTTGTGTAAGTGCGTAGAGGTTTTCTGGAGACACATTGAGATGGCCTCGTGTAGCCAATGCAAACTCTCTTGGCGTTTGGTAGGAATCTTTTTTTACACCTTTCCTATCGAGCCAATCACACATCTGTTTATAGCAGTTTATCACTGTTTTTCTATAGTCACCTTCAGTTTGAAGTTTTACGATAGTTTGCGTTGCAATTTCTTCTATAGTTGGTTTTTCTTCTATTTTTCTTTTTTTAAATAACATGATTACACCTGCTAATAGTATTACAATTATCCCGATGACAATCGCCAGTAGGATATATGTATTTTGTGATTCTTCTTCTGAGAATCCTGGTGGCACAATCTGAATCTGTAATGTATCCTGGGATGGGAGATAATATTCGTTGCCATCAAACGTTGCTACGACAGACTTACTTCCTAACGGTGCCGTAGCGGAAAATGTATATGTATAATTAAATGAACCATTTGAGTCTGTTTCAACGGTTGTACTTTGTATTGTCCAATTGAGATCGATTGATACATTTTTCACGGGTTGGCCGATGTTATCAGTTAACGTACCGCTAATGATAATGGTTTCATTTTGCTCAATGTTTTGTTTATTTGGAGTGAGTAGCGTAAGGTATGTATCCACCTGTACAAAGATCGTTTGTTCTGCATTTGCCTCAGCATAGAATTCATTACCAGGATAATGGGTTTTAATGGTGATATTTCCCAGGGAAGAGTTATCTGGTATGGTCAAAGTTTCTTTGAACTCCCCTTGTGAAGATGTTGTTGTCTCCTTTGTTTTTGTTTCATCATAAAAGATATGAATCTCGGCATCTGTCATAGGACCAGATTCGTTGTAGAGTTTACCTTGGAGCTCTATTTGGTCGCCCCTTTTGGTGGTAGTAGGCGTAACCGTTAAGGTCATGTTGGTGCTTAAGTCCTTAACTGTGACGAGTTGACTATCATTTGATGGTGAAAGATATTCCTCTCCTTCGAACATAACAGAAACGTTGAATTTTCCGAGCTTTGTTGGGGTGTAATAAATTAAGAATTCCCCTTTAGTATCAGTAGTTATTTGGTCAAGATATGAATTGTTCCAGTAGATGATAATTATTTTATCATTGAGCGGTTTATTGCTGGAATCGAGGAGATCGCCAGTGATTGCTAGTTCATCTCCAATTCCGATGGATTTTACCATGTTTAAACGTAACGTCGTGTTGGAGTATATTTCGATAGTGGGATCGGACCACGATTCATCATATATATCGTTTTTAATTGCATGTGCGACAATGTGATTTGTACCTGGCAGAGCATCTTCAGGGACTTTACATTCTAGTTGGAAATATCCATCAGTTACTGTTTGTCCACTTCCTGCATTAAGACCGGGAGTTCCTTTTGTTTTATTCACGAAAACTTCGACATTCATCTCTGATATGCCGACTTCGTGTTGATCTTTTACATATCCCTCAACTGTGAAGTATCCTTCCTTGTATGCACTTGAGGATACTTGAGAAATTGTCGTGGATGTAGGAATAAGTTCTGTCTCGTTTTCCTCTGCTGTTTCGTTTATTTCTGGTCCAGAATAATTTTCAAATGGATCATATCCCTCTGGGTTACAAGTGGAACAGTCTCCAAGTCCTCCGAGATTAAGTTGTGTCCATCCATTTGTTGGAATATATATTTCGACGAATGCGTGACATTCGTTGGTAATCAATCTCGTTGGTAATCCTATTGAATTTGCCGTGATAAAAAATGCAAACGATCTTACGTAACAAGCTCCGTGCTTAGCTCTCGCTGTTGCCAGATAGACATCTGGCTCTTCTTCTTCTGATGGTATTTCCCCAGCTGTAAAACTCGAAAAATACTCGTATAAAGTATAGATAATGGTTTTAAGGTTAGTTTCTCCTGTTAGGCCGAGTTCATCGATTATCAAAGCGGCTTTTGATAAAACTGCCTCTGGTGGTGTATGCTTGACTGATTCAGGTACATCATCCAAGGTTAACTCCTCAGGGACATTGAAGGTATAATAAGACGAGTCTGCACTGGTGGTAAATGTTAAAGTCGTCTCTTGTGGCCAGTCGTAGTCTAAAGATTTGACATAATAATTATCGGCGCCATCTTTGAAGAATGCTGCCGTTAGCCATGACTCAGAGAGAGAGTATGATATTATGTTTGCTTTTGGTGCCACTGAGGGTATCCGTATCGGGTTGTTGGCTAGTTCTTCGAGAGTGATTTTACCGACAAACACGTTGTCATATCTCGTATCTGATAATTCTAACGGGTAAAGCGTTGGATCGTATATGTAAGCGGTGTAGTCTTCGGCTATTGCATCATAGGCTGTGTGACGTTTCATGCTTGCGAGCATAGGATTAAACACGGCATAGCAGGTAATATTCCTGCCGTATCCATATCGAGATTGTGAAGCCTGTGACCCTACTTTAGGCCCATAAGTTAACTCTCCAGGCTCTCCACTAGGAGCCATTGGTGAACTATCTTCTCCATCTATTATTCCATCTCCATCTGAATCCGGATCCTGAGGATCAGTACCCATATGTGATTCTTGCCCGTCAGACAGCCCATCGTCGTCGGTGTCTGGATCTGCAGGATCTGTTCCGTTTTCTAGTTCTTGGCCATCAGAAACACCGTCATTATCTGAGTCTTCATCGAGAATGTTTATAATACCGTCTCCATCGATGTCCCCATCTGGTGCAAGATCTTCATCCTGTTCGTTTTCAGATCGGTTCATCCAGTAGTTATACTCCGCTCCATCAGGAATGCCATCCTGATCGGTATCCTGATTTAAAGCGTCAGTACCTAAGGCGTCTTCCATGCTATCAATTAATCCATCTCCATCTCGATCAACATTCTGAAAATTACCGATGAGATTCGTAATAGCCCACAGTGAAATAATAAGGGCAACAATAGCAGCTATCCATCTAAGTAGCTTTTTCTGCACGTATTCTTTCCTCCATGCCTATCAAGCATGATAAATCGTATTAAACTTTAGGATAATAAAGTTAACACGATAAAATCATTTTGGAGTAACTTTTTGTTTGACGTTTTACCGGGATAGTTTTATATGTGATTGGTGATAAAGTGTAACTCACAAGGTGAATGTTAACGAGGCGGAAAGTGAGCAATGAGCAAACAACTAATTACAATAGGAGTTATCTTTCTCTTAGGCGGGATCTATAGTTTATCACTTATAAACGAACCAACGAAAGCTGCGCCAGATGGCAGTATCAATATATCCTATCCTAATGAGGGCTATTGGTGGGAAGAAGACACCATGTCAATATATTGGAGTTCATCAGATGCAGGACCCTATGTAAAGATTGAGTTATTCGAGGGAGGATACTTTGCTTCCACTATAACAGGAAACACCAGTAACGATGGAGACTACTCTTGGAAAATCCCTGATATATCTACGAGTTATAATTACCGGTTGAAAATTACGAGCCTGGCAAATAGCAACATTTACGATTACAGCGGCTATATTACTATCTATAATCGTTATATTACAATAAATTCTCCGTCTGGCGGTGAGACCTGGTATAAGGATGAAATCTGCAACATAGAATGGAGTTCAGAATACGCAGGCAGCTATATCGATATTGAGCTCTACAAAGACGGATTATATTATCAAACCATTGAATCAAATCACTACCTTTATTCAAATTGGTATGATTGGGTTATTCCATCTAATTTACCTATAAGTTCCAATTATGAAATAAAAATCACAAGCAGATCATTTAACAACGTGTACGATTTCAGTGGATCTTTTACTATCGATGAGAAATCTATAACTATCACTTCTCCAGGAGAAGATGAAATCTGGTACATAGGAGAAACATATACTATAAAGTGGGATTCAAAAAACGCGGGAAATTATGTGGAAATTGCCTATAGGTATGGGCCTGGACCTGCGTATTACTACTATACTATAACTTCGAATACCAGTAATGATGGTAATTATTCATGGACAATCCCGTTAACCCTGACAAATAGGTCAGATTATAAAATTTTTATCGAAAGTCTATCTGATAGCAGCATAGATGATTTGAGTGAGAAATTTTCCATCGATGAACGATTTATCTCTATAATTTCCCCAACATATAAAATAATATGGTACAAAGGGGATGAATACGAGATAAAATGGGAAGCAAAAAATATTGGAGAAGATGTAGAAATTACACTGTATCAAAATGGATTACCAGTTGCTACTATTGTATCAAACACCGATAACGATGGTAATTACTCCTGGTCTATTCCAAATAACATCTCCTCGAGCTCGTCCTCTAAAATCAAAGTAAAGAGTACCACATATTCTGATACTTACGGTATTAGTGACTATTTTACGATTGATGACCGATCTATCACGGTACATGATCCTAAAGAGGATACATGGCATCTAGGTGGAACGTACTGGGTAACCTGGGATTCAGAGGGCGCAGGTAACTATGTAACTATCGAGCTCTATGAAAACGGTGTATACGCATCTACTATCGCATCAAAGACCGAAAACGATGGTTCTTACCAATGGACAATTCCATCAAATCTATCCCCAGGTTCTTCGTATACAATACAAATCACAAGTACAACCTACGACAATGTAACTGCATCCAGTAGTGGATATATCGCAATCGAAGAGTCACTATTGCAGCAATGGTCTGGTAGTATAATTTTGATTATGGCTTGTGTGATCATTGCCGTTGTAGGATTATTTATGTTTAGAAAACTTAAGAAGAAAAACGTTCCATCACCTGAAGAAAATGAACCAGAAGAACCAAAGGAAAAAACCACCCTGCAAAAGATAGAAGTTAAAAAGCTGAGTGAGGATGAATACGAACGAATCTGGGAAAAAAGGCGACCATAGGTTATTTTAGATGTTTTTCTTTTGTTCAATGAGTTTTTTGTAGAAGGACAATAGTTCTGTGTCTTTTTGTTTCCAGTTCATAGGTTTTCTTGCCTGCAGATCCCCATACATAGGGAATTCCCATATTGATCTGATCTGTGTCATGCCAATTTCTGTTCCATAGTAGATTATCGCTGGTTGATTTACTGAGAACTGAACGGTTGCTGCGTGTTTGAGTTTTTCTTTGTTGTTTCTGCATTCAAATAAGAAACGATTCATGTCATGGTTATCCAAAAATGTAGGTAAAAAATAGTTACCTGGATATCTTCTATAATGTTGTTTTATTTTCTCATATAATGCTTGTTTTGACTGATAGTGATTTTTTCTAGTAATGTATCCTTTTATTAGTTCCTGTAATCTAAAATCTAGAACCCCATCGAGCTCTCCACTATACTCTTTTAACAGATTATCTGATGAAGCTCCGAAAAGCCATTTTAGAAATTTATGTCTAATGTTTATCGTCTTCAGTTCATTGAGTTTGATTCCTTTCATCCAGGCTTCCCCTATCAATACGGCATGTGGATGTTCTTTTTTTATTTCCCTCTTGAATTTTTGCCAGAAGGTATGTGATGGCCCTATGACATGGTCTAGTCTGTAGCCGTCGAAACCAAGTCTAAGCCAGTGTTTAGCAGCGTTTATTATATGTTCTCGTGCCTCTGGATAGTTGAGATTTATTTTGGGTAGGTTTTTGACGCTTAGAAAACAGAGATAATCATGGGGCCATTTAGTAAAGTAAAACCAATGCCGGTAATCACTGTTTTTATTTTTTTGCGCATGCTGAAAGAATGGATGTTCCTTTGAGCAGTGATTAGGGACAAAATCCGCTATTATATACATACCGTTTCTGTGAACTTTTTTAAAGAGTTGTTTCAAATCTTCATGTGTCCCAAAACGCGATTCCAATTCGTAGAAATCTGTGACATGGTAACCATGATAGGTACTCGTTTTGTAGAAGGGTGATATCCAAATTGTGTTAACACCAAGATCTTGAAGATATGGAAGTTTTTCGATTACACCCTTGACGTTTCCTCCAAGGAATACTGGTTTATCCCAGTTCTCAGTCGACTGATATCCTGCGAATCGATCTATAAGAATATGGTATATAACTGCGTCTTTGAACCAGTCAACACCGCTCATATATTAAAATATAGAATATCAACTTATATAGTATTTCGAAGAGGGGCTATCTTTCAACTAATTTTTATAGATGAAACACTGTATACATTATGTGAATAATTTAAAGATAAGAATAGTAAAAAACAAAAAGGAACTAAATAAGGTTATAGAAATACGCAAAAATGTTTTTATTGAAGAGCAGAAAGTGCCATTGGATTTAGAGTTAGACGGTTTGGATTCAGAATCTGAACATGTAATAGCCTACCTAGATGATGAGCCAATTGGGTGTGCACGGATTAGAACAAATAAACATGCAAAACTTGAACGTATAGCTATCATAGAGAAACATAGAGGAAAAGGATTTGGAAGACAACTAACGGATTTCCTGATAAATTACTGTAAACAGAAAGATTTTGATGAAATACGTCTACACTCGCAAACATATGTATCAGATTTTTACAAAAAACATGGTTTTAAAATTATAGGTAAATCTTTTTATGAAGCAGGTATAGAGCACATGGAAATGTATATGAAAATTCGTTAAACTAGGGCTAAAAAAATTGGTGAAAAACTTAGGATTTTTAAACCAATAAACGTTATGAGCTAGTAAATCCGGGTGGAAGATATGGCAAAGAAAAAATCATGGCGGGAAAAATTGGCTGATAGTAAAGATCTGCCAAAGGTTATAGAAATCAATGACAAAATGAGTAAACGATGGGGAACTGGTACGTGTGTTATACCAGCGCCTATAGAGGTAGATGAGATCATGAAAACGGTTCCTAAAGGTAAACTTATCACGATTAATGATATCCGTGAAAAACTTGCTAGAAAACATGGTGCTACGATCGGCTGTCCTATAACCTGTGGAATTTTTGCATGGGTTGCTGCTCATGCTGCAGAAGAGGAGGCTGCAGAGGGAAAGAAAGATATTACCCCATATTGGAGAACATTGAAATCTGGAGGTGTAATTAACGAGAAATATCCAGGTGGAGTTGACAATCTTAAAAAACTTTTGGAGTCTGAAGGGCATAAGGTTATGCAAAAGGGTAAAAAATACGTGGTAGAGGATTACGAGTCTTCTCGGACAACTACTTAGAATACATGGTTCTTCGAGCTTTATCTGGTTTATTGAATCATGGTGAGGAGAAGTGTTGTGATGCAGAATATCATAGATCCAACCTCGGCTGAGGCGTTAGAGTTTATCGAAACCCATCATAAGTCTAAATCAGAGAAAACCATGCTTGTTTTGATTGGTGATTGTATGATTGATTACCGTGGACGGGCACGATCATTGCTTGACTGGGGAGAACGAGTTATTATGATCAAGCAGGATGGAACAGTATTAGTTCATCAACCTGTTATGCGTGAGCCTGTAAACTGGCAGCCATCTGGTTCTAAAATCGAGTTTAAGGTCAAGGATAATCATCTTGTCTTGAGAGCTCATCATAATCGTCCTCCTGAGAAAATGAAGATTACATTCCGTGATCTAATGATGATCGCAGCTACTTCACTTCGTGATAATGCAAACTTGGTTATATCTGGTATGGAAACAGATTTTGTTAACCAAATCATTAGTAACCCGAGTATGGTTGAAGAAGGGCTTCGTATTAGTAAACATGAGAAACATGTGAAATCAGGTATGATAGATCTCTTTGGTTATGACGATAATCATACCCCTGTAGTTATTGAGGTTAAACGCAGTATTGCTAGTATCAGTGCTGTACAGCAGCTACGTATGTATGTAAATGATGTGAAGAAAGATGTAAAAGAGGCTGACGTACGAGGTATTCTCTGTGCTCCACGTGTTCCAGATATGGTTAAAAAGTTGTTATCTGACTATGGTTTGGAATGGCGAGAAGTTGAACGTAAAATAGTCTTACCTGATGACTGGCAGAAAACATTAAAAGACTTCCAATAAATAGGAAACATGATGATATGAAATGCCCAAAATGTAACAAGGAGCCGATGTCTTTTACCCGGTTTTTTCTCAAGCCGAATCCTCTCAAGATTACTTGTACAAAGTGTGGAACTACGTTGAAAGCTGGTAATCTGATACGTGGTTTGTTTATCGGGGCTGCAATATATGGCTTTGTTCTAGGTCTTACCATGCCATATTTGTTCTTCAATTACAACTGGGAAATCACCTATGTTGTTTTCCTTTTCATCATAGCTGTAGCAGCTGTTGGTATTCCTGCTGAATATAGTGCATGGAAATATGGTAGTTACAAAATGCACTAAACTATAGCGTCCATATCCTTTAAATATAACATTCATATTCCGATTTCTAATGGCGTTATGGCAAGGTGATCCAAGAAGAAGTAAAACAGGGCGAAGAATACGGCATGCTCGAGGTAAAAGAAAATTTGAAATAGGACGAGAACAGCACCTTACAAACATTGGAGCTACAAAAATGAAAAAAGTCCGAACCATGGGAAACAACCGAAAAACCCGAGCTATGACCGCAGATGTTGCCTATGTTGTAGATCCAAAAACCAACAAAACCACAAAAACAGAAATCATCTCTGTTGTGGAAAACCCAGCTAACATCCACTACGTAAGAAGAAACATTATAACCAAAGGGGCTATAATTGAAACGAAACTAGGCAAAGCACGAATAACATCTAGACCTGGTCAGAGTGGTACAATAAACGCTGTGTTAATATCAAAATAAAATACTGGTTTGTGATAATTTATGGTCTCTCGGGATGAAGATAAATATGTTATTTGGCCTATTTATTTTGACAAATCAGTCTCCAGGTTAGACGGGAGAAAAGTTTCTAAAAAACATGCTGTAGAAAAACCAACTGTAGAAAATATATCCAAGGCTGCAAAATCGTTGGGGCTAAACCCTGTATTAGAAAAAGAGACAACATATCCTTCAAGGCCTTGGAAAAAAAATGGAAGGGTACTAGTTGATAAAAAGGATTCGAAAAGTAAGCTTTTATTACAGATCGCCAACAGATTATAAACTTCTTAATAATTTTTAAGTAAACTATATATATAATAGTAGAATAATATATAGCATTCTATGTTTGTGATAAAAAGAATAACCATTATCATTTGTGTCGTATCCTTGATGATGACAACGTCTATTTTATCAAGTTTATCTGTTGCATCTCCAAATACTGTAGAATATTATCATCCTTATAATTCACAGAGTTTCGAAGACCATATCATAGAAGGTGTTCCCTATGTTGGACAAGCCACTCATTTTTACTGTGCTTATGCAGCTATCACGATGATATTCAACTATTATGAAATGAACACAAGTTTAAATGAAGTTTTGCACCATTCTGGAGTTGGTTACTCATTAGCTTATACACATTACCTTTTTCCTGCGCGTACACCATGGGGCGGTTATGAGCTTTCGCAGTCACCTAGTGCTACAAGCTTTCTTGCAAGCTTGTATAATCTTTCATTTACTTACTCGGTTTCTGAAGATTGGGAGGATTATTGGCCAAGAGTTAAACAAAACATTACAAATGATATCCCAATAATGACTAGTGTAAATCATTATGCATTTCCTTACTACAAGGATTTAGGTTTCAATGGAATAGGTGGGCATGCAATTGTAGTCGTAGGGTTTAATCAAACACATGTTTTTTATAATGATCCAGCTACCAGTCTTTATACTGGATCAGATGATGGTACATATGCAAACATTACAATAGATATTTTCAAAGAGGCAGTTAACACTACAGCTGCCACCAGTTATCTGATATATACCTTTGAAAACCACTCTAGCTCATCAACAACAAAAGAAGAGAGATTTGAAAGAGCACATAAAAGGAATATCAAGCTAATGAATGGGGATCTAGGAGCCTATTTGGGACTTAACTTACCTGTTCCATTCCCGCTTTTAGGTGTCCAGGCTTTAAAAGCATTCAAAAAAGATCTTCGAGTAGGGATAACACGTCGAATGACAACGATTTATCTTGGCAGGTTAGCAATTTTACAAAATGTAAACGTATCTTTACCTTATTATAGGATTTCTATTGAAAAGCATAACATCTCACAATATCTTCATGAAACTAGTCAGCTCCTGGAAGATGAGCATCTATCCTTAATTTGTGAATATGATGCTTCTTTATTACAACAAGAATCAAGTTACTGGGAAAACATGTCGCTATTATTCTCGGATCTTAGCGATATTTTAAGAAACAATAAGTATCTAAAAGCGTTGATTTATTCATTTCCTATTACATTTAAAATGAAAAGAACATTAAAGGAAATGATATCCATTGAAAAAGCTATCATAATTGGACCCACTGAATAATATAATTAAAAAATTCGTTTTGAATTAATTTTCGTATAAACTTTAACTAAATAAATTTTGTTAATTTATAAGCTTAATTTATTAATCTTTAGCGTTAATGATTAGTTTTTGTGTTATCATGTCACATGATATCAATAAGAATTTTATTGCTAAATTATGTCTAGCACATAGCTAATATTAATAGACAGATAATATCTAGCATAGCAATGTCTGCGGACATTAACTGAAATTACCTTGAGAGATCTCTATTAATATTAGATATAATATAATCTAATATATAGAGTTAAAAAAGCGGTTTTCTCCTGTAAAGATTGCAAAAATGCTTACTATGTATAAAATTCAACGAAAAATGAGGGTGTTTTGGGCAAAAAAGGTTATTCCTACGATATTAAAAAAATTAGTTTAATTTGTTAAGCTAAAAAATCTATGCAAATTGTTTGATTTTAGAATTTTTTCAAAAATTTAATTCACTCTCAAATTTCAATGTGTTAGATAATATTTATCGTGGCATATGGTAGCACAAAATTGCAAAAAATTATATACAAAGTCGTATATGTGACATATGCCTTTCATAAGGCTAAAGCCTTAGTGAAGAGAGATATCACATGTCAGAACAGTATAAAGTAGCATATTACATAAGGGTTAGCAGGGAGGAACAAGCAAAAGGTTATAGTACTGAAGGGCAAAAGTCAACTTTAGACGGTTGGTTAAGTGAGACCGATTGGAAATGGGTAAAAACATATCAAGATGAAACAAGTGGTAAGGACATTAAAGGTAGAATAAAGTTTCAAGAAATGATTATTGACGCGAAAAATGGTTTGTTTAACGGCATTTGTATGTTAGATAATGATAGGTTTTCTAGATCTACAAAAGATGTACTTAATGTTATGGATGATTTACTATCATACGGAGTAAAACTACACATCTACAATTTAAGACATATCGATATCTATAGTGATCAAGGTAGATTTATTCTTACAAATTTTGCAGCTTTCTCTGAATTTTTTAGAGGACAACTTGCGTCTAAAATTCGTGTCGGTGTAAAACAAAAGATGAAAACTGAATGGTTTGGGCAAGCACCTTATGGCTATACAATAGTTTCTGATACTGTAGGTAACAGGAAAAGAAATACTCATCTTGTTGAAAACCCTGAAGAACAAAAAATTTTTGAAGAGATGAAAAGATTAAGAGAAGAGGGCAAAAGCTATAATGAAATCGCGACTTATTTCAATGAAAAAAGAGTAAAAACCAGATTAAATAGAGAAGGCAATGAATGTAGTTGGCATCCGAGCACCATAAGAAATATTTTAATGAGGCAAGAAGTGGTTTTAAATGACAAGAAAGAAAAGACCTCAGTTTCCATTAAAAGTTAGGAAACAAGTAATGGAAAGAACTGGTAATAGATGCGAACGTTGTAATATCGATTTTGATGATGATTTTATAGGAGTATTTCATCATATTATACCTATTGTTTTTGGAGGAGATAACAGTATTAACAATTGTTCGTTGCTGTGCAATAATTGTCATCGTATTGCCCCCAACATAAAGAGTGAAGAGGAACTGGTGATGTATAAGCATTATTTCTTGCGCTTTGCCTCATATAAAGAAGCAGCACAATATTACAAAGTAGATAATAAATTTGATCTACACACCAAAGCTGCTTTAGATGTAGCCAAGAGATCGAAAAAAGAATCTTGAATTAGTTCGATTGGTATTAATATTGCTAGAATTTATCTATCAGTATGGCACGCAAAATTCTCAAAAAATAATGTTACATATTAGCACGATATGTTAAATTAAGTTTTATGCTTAACAAATTAATGTTATATCGCTACAGGATTAATTAAATAATGGATTATACTAAAATCAACGATTTTTTATTATTTTTACAATGAAATATATCTAAAATGTAGTTTAACAAAAAAAATTGCCCGTTTTCGGCATTTGCCTATAATAATTATCACAATCATTATTAATGCATTTAGCGTATAACATATCTAAAAATTGAGGGAGGTAAGAAAGAATGAAAAAAGCAAAATATTTTTTAAGTGGAATAATTGCAATAACGCTATTATTAACAACTACTGCTACTGCTTTAACAATAAGCAATACTTCACGGGGTCCTATTCTCAAGGTTACCACAGATAAGTATGTGTATCTTTCTGGTGAACCAGTTACCATTTTTTTAACAAATGTTGGTGATGAAACACTATGTGGTGGCGGACCGATTATTACAATCTATGATGAAAACGATAATATTGTCTACCAAGAGGCTACATATTGTTGGCATGAACTTGAACCAGGTGAATATATTGAATGGCCGCCTTGGGATCAAACAGATCAATATGGAAATCAGGTGCCAGATGGAGAATACACAGCTGAGGGATATCTTTCTGATGGAAATGGTGGAGGCTGGGTTGACGATGCCATATTTTACATAGGAAATTATAATGGTGATGAGTTAGATCAATCTCAAACTGTAATGACAGAAGACACTGCTATGCCAGTTGGTCAAATTCCAATACCAGACAACCCAATAAATTTCCAGGTGGCTCAATCATTTATACCAACTAAAGAAATTCTCACGCGAGTTGAACTTTTCATAGGAAAGAACATAACGACAACGTTTCCTTATGTCGTAGCTATTAGAGAAGAATTAACTGAAGATGATTTAACAACAGCAAGTGTTGATCCTGAAGACATCAACACATTGGATATCTCTAATGAAACTTTGAACCTTTCATGGATTGGATTCAATTTTGACGATGTTATGGTTACTACTGGTCAAACATACTACATAGTTTCGTATACAGAAAATACAACCGATAACTTTTATGCATGGGGCGCAGACAATGAATCTGATCCATACCCATTTGGATGTGCATGGATGTCAATTGATGATGGTGATACATGGTCCAACGAATCTGTTCCAGCACAACAACCGAGTAATGTAGAAACATCGGTTAAAACAGCTGGACGGGAGCCATTGGATGGCAATGAAACTTGGGATATGTGCTTCAAAACATATGGAAGAAGTAATTCTCCGCCAGATGCACCGGTTATATCTGGAGAAACCAATGGAGAAATAAATGTCGAGTATGAATATACCTTTGTAGCTAATGATCCAGATGATGACGATTTGTATTACTGGATCGAGTGGGGCGATGGTAGTCCAGCTGTGGAATGGACCGGGTCATATGCGTCTGGTGAAATTGTCACGGTGAGCCATACCTTTACATCAGAAGGAACATATATCATTAGTGCCAAAGCGAAAGACGTGTTTGATGCAGAAGGTGACTGGGGATATCTACAGGTGACAATGCCGGTAAATCAGCAAAGTAGCCAAAGTGGTTTTAATGTATATTTCAAGTTTTTGCAAAGATTTTCTCAGACATTTCCATTGGTAAGAACCCTGCTAGGACTATAAATCCACATCAAAGCTACTTTCTCTTTTTTTCTTTTTGTTATATTAACCCTTATAAGTTGATTAGGTTTGTAAATATATTGGGTTTACTAAATAATCGTTGAACTTTAAATCTACAAAAGTTTTAATAATAAGCATCAATTTACCCAGTCCGATAGTCAAAAAAACTTTAGGAATAACCATGTACATAGTAATTGTAGGGGCAGGAGGCATTGGTAAAAGATTAACCGAAATAGCCCTTAAAGACGGTAATCATAACGTTATCGTTATCGATAAAGATCAAGAACGATGCGAAGAAATCGCGAGAAAATACGATGCTGTTGCCATAAATGCTGATGCTACACAGGAGGAAACACTTGATGAATCAGAAGTTAAAAAAGCGGATGTACTCGTGACAACAACAAATGATGATGCAACAAACCTCATGGTTGTCTCTCTCGCGAAAAATAAAGGCGTTAAACATCTTGTCTCAGTGGTAAATCAGGAGGAAAGTAAGCCTATGTATATGGAGAAAAATGTGAAGATGGTGAAAAGCCCGAATATTGTGATGGCAGAGAATCTGTATAAGTCTATAAAACATCCGAACGTGGAAGAATACATGAACGTGGGTAAGTATGCTGAGATATTCCGTCTTCCTATTGCTTCGAATTCAAAGCTTTCTAGAAAGAGTATCAAGAAGATAGGTTTACCTAAAAAAAGTTTGATAGTAGCTATTGAGAGAGATCATAAGTTCATTATTCCTACGGATGACGTGGAGTTATTTTCTGGAGATAAGGTAACTGTTTTGGCTCATAAGGATCAAGTAGATAGGGTAGCAGCGTTGTTCTCTGAATAAAATGCAACCTTTTTGCGTAAATTATATATAAACGATGTATGATTCTAGTTCGTATTTTTCCTGATTTTGAGGAGTTATTATGGTATCAGAAGATGTTAAGAAGACAGGTACTACCACATTAGGAATGGTATGTAAAGACGGAGTAGTAATTGCGACTGAGAAAAGAGCGACAATGGGTACACTTATTGCCCATAAAACCACCAAGAAGCTCTATAAAATTGATGAGCATCTTGCATTGGCTACAGCTGGTTTAGTTGGTGACGTGCAGATTCTTGCTCGCTATCTAAATGCAGAGGCTAATTTGTATAGGCTGAAAAGGGATACTAGGATGCCTGTTAAGAGCGCGGCGACACTTATGTCCAATATACTGAATCAGAGGAAGTTTTATCCATATTATGTGCAGTTGATCTTGAGTGGATATGACGATACAGGTGGACATGTTTATTCGTTAGATGCAGCTGGTGGTGCTATTCCTGATAAATATACGGCAGCGGGTTCTGGTTCGCCCTATGTGTTTGGGGTTTTAGAAGATAATTTTAGAGATGATCTAACTATGGACGAGGGGATCGATATCGCTATAAGGGCTATAGCTGCGGCTATAGAAAGAGACTCTGCATCAGGTGGCATGATGGATGTTGCAGTTATAACAAAAGATGGATTCAAAGAGATTCGGGAAGAAGAAATAAAGAAACGTATGGAAAAACATTCAAAGTAAGAAGTTGGATAGATCAAATATTATTTCTTATAACCAGCTTAAATATCCTAAAAACGTCCAAATTGTTATAAAAAGAGTTGTGAAAGGTAGAAAATGACTGTAGACGATGTTTTACGAGAGATTAAAGGGAAAGTAAGGGCGATTATCCCACCAAGCATCGACGTTTCAGATGTAGAGTTTGAAGGAGCTCTAGTTGTTATTTATACGAAGCATCCTGACAAATTTGCAGTTAACGAGGATCTGATAAAGCAGTTAGCTAAGTTGCTGCAGAAACGTATTGCTGTACGTCCAGATCCCTCTGTTCTTACGGATACTGATACAGCTGAAAGGAAGATAAAGAATATCATTCCTAAGGATGCAGAGTTAACTAATATTTATTTCCTGCCTGATGTTGGTGAGGTTACTATAGAAGTTATGAAACCTGGCGTCGCAATTGGTAAACAAGGTATTTTGCTTAATGAAATACGGAAAACTATAAACTGGTCTCCTAATATTATTAGAACCCCGCCAATTCAATCTAAAACTGTGCAGGAGATACGTGGATATCTTAGATCAATGAGTGAAGAGCGTAAAGAGATATTACGTAAGGTTGGTAGAAGGCTTCATCGGGGTGTTTCTGAGGGTGAAAAGTTTGTCAGGGTTGTAGCTCTTGGTGGTTTCCGTGAGGTTGGTAGATCCTGCAGTATGCTTCATACGCAGGATAGCAAGATATTAATTGATTGTGGTGTAGATGTTTCTTCTAGTAACAATGGTTCTCCTTATATTCATCTCCCGGAAGTATTGCCGTTGGAGACAGTTGATGCTGTTGTGATTACTCATGCGCATCTTGATCACTCTGGTCTGATGCCGTTGTTGTATAAATATGGCTTTGATGGCCCGGTTTACTGTACACCTCCAACTAGAGATCTGATGACCCTGCTTCAAATGGATTATATTAAGGTTGCAGCTGCTGATGCGAGGACAGTGCCTTATTCAGCGGAGAATATACGAAATGTGATTAAGCATTGTATCACTATAAACTATGGGGATACTACTGATATAACACCTGATGTACGTCTTACTTTTCATAACGCTGGTCATATCTTGGGTTCTTCGATAGCTCATTTCCATGTTGGAGAAGGATTGTATAATATTGCTTTCACTGGTGATATCAAATATGAGAGGACATGGTTGTTTAACCCTGCTATTAACCGTTTCCCTCGTCTTGAAGCCGTTGTCATGGAATCAACCTATGGTGGCCGAGAGGACTTTCAGCCAACTAGAAACGAGGCTACAAATCGTCTAAAAGACATAGTACAGCGATGTTTGAAGAAAAAAGGAAAGGTTCTAATTCCTGTTTTTGCAGTGGGAAGAAGTCAAGAAGTCATGATCGTCCTTGAAGAACTCATGAAAAAGGAGGAGATATTGAAGGTTCCTGTGTATCTTGATGGTATGATTTGGGAGGCTACAGCGATACATACTGCTTATCCTGAGTATCTTAACAACAAACTTAGATCTCAGATATTTCAAAAGGGGGAAAACCCGCTTTTGTCAGATATTTTTAAGCGCGTTGACAGTACTGACATGAGGCAGGATATAGTCGGAGATACTGACTCATGTATCGTGTTAGCTACAAGTGGCATGATGAATGGCGGCCCGGTTATGGAGTATTTCAAGGAGTGGGCCCAGAATAAAAAAAATACGATGACCTTTGTAGGTTATCAAGCTGAAGGCACCCTTGGTAGAAGGATTCAGAAAGGATGGAGCGAAATACCCTTAAACGTCGGTGGCAACATAGTAAACATTAAGATGAACATGAACGTTGAGACCTGTGACGGGTTCTCAGGTCATAGCGACCGCAGGCAACTCCTTAACTATATTAATAACATGTCTCCTCACCCTGAAAGAATTATCTTTGGTCATGGTGAAGAATCTAAATGCCTTGACCTTTCTTCCACGGTTCATAAAAAATTCAATCTGAATACAACTGCCCCGATGAATCTTGAAACAATTAGATTCAAATAAAAAAAGAGGGGTTATCAAAAATTTTTTTTCTTTATCCTAGGTATTTTTTAAAGGTTTTGCTAGATCCCATAAGTTATTGAATTTATCATCCAAGACTTCGATGTCTTCTAAGTTAACATATGCTGTTCCTATATACGATGGTTCGTTGCTTGTCTCTGGAAGAATCTTAATACCATTTACTGCTATCTCCTTACCAAAAACATAGTTACGTAACGTCCCGGAGATATCCTCAGAGAAACACCTTATCTCAATGTTGTCTCCATAGATTTTTTTCAACTCTTTTGCAGCGTCTACATTGATCTTGGTATCTACTATGAGTTGAACCTTTGTATCCAGATCCAAAAACTTCTTGAAATATTTGATAAAAGGCTCTTCAAAAAACCGTTCTCCTCCCACCTGCATTTTAAGATGGTTACTCTTTTCCAAACAATTATTTAAAAGATTATACAATATCCATTTTCCACTGTACTGCAATGTTACATTACCGTTTCTCTTAAGTTTTATTCCATATTTCTCAAAATTACTATTATAACACTGACCGTATTCTTCTAAACGATTCTCTATAGCCTTATATGTATCCTCCGCAACAACTTGTTTTAGGTCGTCTTTGATATCCGCCCATATCGCACGAGGGTGCACTGGAAGATAACTTTCTCTCCCGAAATCCTCATCTGCCTTATTAGAAAACAATACCTTTGCTATAAGCCCGTTCTTTAATAATGAAGCACGTCCAGTTTCAAGTGGTCTCCTTGTGATATTAGCTAGTTCTTCGGCAATCTTCAAAAAATCAGAAAACTCATTAGGACTGTCCAATATAAGCGTGGCATAGTAGACCGCGGCCTCACGGGGGCGGTCTATCTTCATTCTCTCAAACATCATTTCAAAATCTTGGATATAATCAAGTTTCACCTTAGTCTTGAATTCACATCCCATCGTCATTCGTATCCACCAATCCCTTATTACAACAAAAATGTGTTTGAGTTTTATATAATTTGTGCATGCATTAATACCTGCATAGTTTTTAGATAGAAAAATTTGTTATGCAACCTGCTCAGAAAATTCTTTTTTTTTAATACAAAGATTTATATCAATCTTACAAATTAGAAATCCTGGGAGGCAAATAAATATGAAAAAATCATTGCCATTGTTGGTAGTAGGTATCATTGTCCTGAGTGGATTTGGAACAGTTGCCATAACTTATGATATGACGCATGATAGCCCAACTGGAGGAAAATCTGAAGTGATCACGATGGCAATTTCTCCACTAATTATAGAAAAGAGTGATATTGATTATATTGAAGTGAGCTTTAAGGATACAACATTATATTTGATGAACCCTGGTCAGCCTATGCTGCCGAAGGTTGTAAAAACCGTTGAACTTCCATTTGGTGTACAGAATGTAAATGTTAATGTTATACCAAAAAATGTGCAAGAGTACGAAATAAACGGCGAGATTCGCCCTGCTCCTGTGCATTTTCCTCTAATTGCAGGTAAAAATAACGTCGTTGTGAAATCTGGTAAAGATGAGAATGTGTACGCGAGTAACGAACTATTTCCATCCACTTGGTATAATTATTATGTTGGCTGTGGTTTAAATGCTGTTGGTAAACGCGTTACGCATGTGGCAATACATCCATACCCAGTTAGATATGCTCCTGCGTTAGGTAGTTTATATGTTGCAGGGGGCATTGACATTGAGATAACCTACGAAGGTCCTGGTTTTAACCCATTCCCTACGACTTGTGAATATGACCTGGTGGTTATTACTCCATCAAAGTTTGCTAGTGAATTAAAAAGGTTAGTTGATCATAAAAATAAACACGGTGTTATTACTATACTTGAGACAACTGAGGATATATATAACAAGTATAATGGTGTGGATAAACCTGAGCAGATCAAATATTTCATAAAAGATGCAATTGAAACCTGGGGTGTAAAATATGTTTTGCTTGTAGGCGGTTTAAAATCTCTTATATGGGCTAGGCCAAGAGATGATTCAAATCAGGGTACAAGAGATTGGCATATTCCTGTAAGGTATAATAATTTCTTTGATCACCCGGAGCATCCTTTGGGCGATGAGACTTTCCAGGATCCTGGAGTTATTAGTGATCTCTACTATGCAGACATCTACAAAGAAGGCGGTGGATTTGAAGACTGGGATCCCAATGGTGATGGTATTTTTGCCGCTTGGGGTCGCCCAGATGTAGAAAACGATACTGGGCTAGATTTTTATCCGGATGTTAGTCTTGGAAGATTGGCATGTAGAAACAAACGTGAAGTGAAGACTGTGGTTGATAAAATCATGAAATATGAGCAAAAACCTGCTGATCCCTCGTGGTTTAAAAAGATGATAGTGATATCAGGAGATGGACACCTAGATCAAGAAGATCTTGACATTCAATGGGATGTAAATAGTCTCCTAGATGGAGAATATACCATTTATGCGCAGAGTAAAAATCCAAATGCTATCGCCGGGCCCATTGATATAATCCATGTAACATTGGATAGGTCAGTTGAATCATTGATTTCTTTTAATCATGATGATCATCTTAAAACTGATAGTTATCCTTTTTTCCCGATTGCAGAGATAACCTCACCCTCAGAGGGTAACATACTTGGGGATACTGATTTTTACTATGAGCTATCAGAGGGAAAGGCTTATGGTAATGAGTTTACTGGCTGGGCAAACCTTGAATACATTGATGGAATCATGCATATTCGAGGAAAGTCGTATGATCCTAGGCCTTATGGAAATGTGACAGATATACATGTTTGGATTGAAAACAAAGGGGGGGAGATTGTTTTTTCCGAATGGAGAAATAGTACAGAGATGTACTATGAAGGAGAATGGATTACCGGTGAAAGATTGTTACAAGGACGTGGAGGAGCCCTTTACTACATGCCTGAGGATTTCGAAAAAATAAAAATATGGACATCCAACGGCGAGCTAACAGGGCAGGGGGATGTTATAAAAGCATTGAACTCAGGGTGTGGTTTTGCATTTTTCTCAGGACATGGAAACCCTAATTTATGGTCAGATCATTACCCCGGTGTCCCTGGTAATAGAGGACATAGTCAGGTCGTAGGTCTCTCTAACGTTAACGTTTATTATGGTCCTCCTCCGTTCTTACCGATGAGTAGATTATCAAATATTGATAAGCTTCCTGTGGTTGCTGTTGGCGGATGTCATAACAGCCAGTTCAATGTAACGTTGCTAGGTACACTCTTGGATAGGAAGAACACGAAAAGTATGTGGACATATGGCTCTCCTGCTCCTGAATGTTTCAGCTGGTGGCTTATTCGTCTCCCTCGCCGTGGTGCTATTGCTGTCCTCGGTAACACCGGTCTTGGCTATGGAGTTTCAGGGAAAGATTGCACTATTGAGGGGCTCGATGGGGGGATATGCATAGAATTCTTTAGACAATACAGCGAAGAGGACCATCATATTCTCGGAGAAGCATATAGTCAAACTCTAACCTCCTATATCAACACATATGATATTGAGAATCTAGATCATGCAAAAACATTACAGCAATGGATACTACTCGGTGATCCTAGTCTTATGATTGGTGGATACTCCTGAGTTATTCTTTTTTTCTTATTAGTCCAACGAGAGGGGAAAGTATCCAGAGCGTCATCTGCCGATGGTATACTAGCTAATAGGATTTATTCCTAGAGGTGAAACGCCGGTTTTTGGAGTCGTCGACTTTTTGATGATAGTAAAATCTACTCTCTCATCAAATTTCTTATTTTCTTGTAAATACCAAAGATATTTTATGTTATTGTAAGATATATCCTCCCCCCAGCACATCGGTGGGCATTAATTAGATGTTCGTCTCTATATTAAAACAACCAGAATATTGGTGCATAAAAACATGATTACAAAAACGGCTATATGTCCTAATTGTAAATACGAAGTTGCGCTTCGGGGCAATCCTGGAGAAAAAATAATTGTCATATGTCCCAGTTGTAATACAAAAGGTGTATTTACATTTCCGGAAGGAAAAACAGAATTAAAAACAGAAACTGGTTCTTTTGCGATAGAGGTTGATGGTCTTACTAAAATATATAAGGATGTAACAGCGGTAGATGATCTTTCATTCAATATTCGAACTGGGGAGATCTTTGGTCTTCTTGGACCTAATGGCGCAGGAAAGACCACAACGATAAAGGCAATACTTGGTTTAATTCATGTTAATTCAGGTGAAATCAAAATCAATGGATTTGACATTAAAAAGGAGGGTGTTGAAGCAAGAAGATCTGTTGGATATCTCCCTGAGCGAGTTGCGTTCTATGATAATCTTACTCCTCTGCAGACTATGCATTTCTTCTGTGAATTATGGGGTGTTGATAAATCTGTTGCTAAACCTCTTATAAGGGAGGTTGGACTTGAGGATGCCATAGGTAGGAAAGTGGGGACTTTTTCGAAAGGTATGGTTCAATTATTAGGTGTGGCTCAAGTAATGATTGGTAATCCTCCGGTTTATATTCTTGATGAGCCAATGGCTGGTTTAGATGCACGATGGGTTAAAACTATACGGGAAAAGATTAAAATGTTAAACGAGGAAGGTGCTACGATACTTTTTTCATCTCATGTCCTTAGTGAGGTAGAGACTCTTTGTGATAGGGTTGCAATTATCAACAAGGGTAAACTTATAGCTGAAGACACGGTAGCTAATCTAAATAAATATTTGCATATTAAACCGCGTCTTGAAATTTCTATTCCTGGATTAAATGGAAAGATCCCTGATGTAATCAAAACTATTGGAGGTGTAGAGGCGGTTGATGTAAAAGGTGATACCCTCTTTGTAACATGTGAGTCTTCTATTAGGAGTCATATAATTACTGCTCTTCAGAATGCTGGTTTTAAAATTGATAATATTAAAACTATTGAACCTTCTCTTGAGGAAGCATTTGTGAAATTGATATCTAAGGACGAAGGTGGTGCTTAATGCTAGGAATTAATCCTAAAATAATTTATACTATTGCAAAGAAAGAATTTTTAGATAATATTAGGAATAAATGGGTTATATTATTAACAATTATTTTTGTAATTCTAATCATTGTATTTTCATATGTTGCTGGTGCATTAGGAGGAGAACTATTTGGCGATGTTGAAAGTACCGTAGTTTTTATGGTAGGTGTAACTTCTTTTATAATTCCTTTGATAGCAATTATCTTAGGTTTTGCTACAATTTCTGGAGAGGCAGAAAATGGATCACTATATGTTGTACTATCATATCCAGTTCGTCGTATTGAAGTATTGACTGGGAAATTAGTAGGACTTGGAAGTGTGATTTCTGTTTCTATATTAATTGGATTTGGAATTGGTGGCTTGACTATTGCTCTAACTGCAGGAACACAATCGATAGCAAGCTATGTTGCTTTTATATTTCTAAGCATCTTTATTGGTATTATCTACCTAAGCTTGGCAATCTTGGGATCAACTATAAGCAAAACTAGAACTAGAAGTATTGCATTTGGTCTTTTAATCTTATTTTGGGGAATGATTTATGGAACAGTTATGTTTGCTATATTATATGCAACTGGAAATTCATTTGAAAATATGCCTGAGTGGTTTTTTAATTCAGCTATTTTAAGCCCAGGTGATATGCATCAAACAACTGTCATGAGAGTATTTGGAATAGCTGAAATAAGTTTTAATATGGGCCCACAAACACTTACTTTTCCAATACCTGATTTTTTAAGTTTAGGTAATTTATTAATATGCCATTGTGTATGGTTTTCTATACCATTTTCCCTAGCATATTATTTCTTCAAAAGGAGAGATATTTAAACGTAGAAAATGGTATAATTCTATTTTTTGAGAGAGTCATAGCATTGTTTGCATATGAGTCCATAAACCTGATGATTGTTAAGGTCGCAGATAGGGTATAATTTTCGGCAGTAATGACAACGTCGTTTTCCTTTGTTCTTTATGTATACCATTTTTTCCTTCCTCAAACCATCAGCAAATAATGTTTTTTTCTTTTATAAAACCAACATACAAAAAGGGAGAGTTATACGCCGTCTGCCGGACTCGAACCGGCGACCGCTCGGTTAACAGCCGAGTGCTCTACCAACTGAGCTAAGACGGCATATATGCAGCACAACAGAATAGAATAGTATATTAAAAAATTACCCGTTAGAAATCAAATCGTTTTTCCAGTTTTAATTTCTTCATTTGAGTTTCAACAAACCGATATACGGTGGCATGTTTACTTCCCGTTAACAACATATCAATCGCTTTTTTCAAGATGTCCATATGAATGATGTCAGCAATGATCGAAATGGTGTGGCCAAACACCGATATATGTGAATCAGTCAATTCCTCCAACACACGCTTGGTTTTCCCCTCCCTTCCAATAACTCTGCTTTTCAATCGTCTCACATGCGACTCTTTCTTCCCCACATAATCATGAAGATCAAAGATGAAGAACTCAGCATCGTCATCCATTAATCGGAATGCATGTTGGGGAGAAAAGCCCCTACCTATCGCCTTAACGACACTTTCGATCTTCATAACAACTAAGGGATCCTTTACCTCATGTTCATCAATAGCGACTTCACCAAGTTTAGAATCAATTGTAAGCTTAACACCGGATTTCGCCTCTAGATCTTTCTTTGTTTCTCCATTATGTCCAATTAACACGCCAACTCGTTCCAATGGGATTTTGAGATATTTCATATCTATCACGATTTCTTTTTCTCTGTTATATTCTTATAGATTTTTATTTCATCTGCTTCTATCTTGAACTTTTTGAAGTAGCTCACCATGTTATGGATATCTCTTCGTAGGAATTCATGTGCTTGTGGATGTTCCAGTAGAACACCCTGTCCAAGGTCTATCAAGTATGGTTTATTTTTATGTATCAATACATTGAACGCACTCATATCGCTATGGACCAAACCTGCCTTTTTATACATCCTTAAGATAAAATCAATCAGTGTATCAAATAGTTCCTTTGGGCTTTTTACTAAAACATCTTTTAACATAGGAGCCGGCCGTTCAGCATCACCGATATATTCCATGACTAAAACATTGTTTATACTTGTAATAGGTTTAGGTGCTCTTACATCCGCTTTATACAGTCTCTGCAGGTTTTTAAACTCCTTCCTCGCCCATGCATATACAATATCTCTCCGATTCTTATGAAGTGATGCAAACCGTGGATCCCCAATAATGTACCCTGATATATGTTTAAACGTTGACGTAGAGGTACGATAAATCTTCACCGCCACATAAGTTTTCTCTGGAGTTACCCCTCGGAAGACATTTCCTTCTTTACCTGTAGAAATGGGGAAATCCAAAATATCAATCACCCTATCTGAAATTAGCTTCCCTAAACTATGTAAAGTAGATTTATCGAAAACCTCATCCAGTGTTTTTCTATCAACACCTACTCTATCAATTAAAACCTGTAGTTCTCTATCTAGCTTTTTAATCCATTTTTCATCTAAAAAACGATCAGAAGACATCAATTTCCTCTGGAAGTAATTTTCTTCTACTAAGTATCACAGCCTGAGTTCTTCTATATCTAAACACGATATCTGCTTTTTCATCCTGTATATCCCATGGTTTTATAATCACTAGATCCCCAGCTCTCACCCGTTGTCTTCGTTTCATCCTACCCGGTATACGAGCCATCCTTGACTTTCCATCTCCACATATAACATTTATCCTTGACCCACCCATTAGTCTATCCGCTATGGCAAACATCTCGTTTATATTTTTATCAGGCAACCGGAGTCGTATATATTCCTCTTCAGGTTCTTCATTCTTGTACACAAAATCACAGACGCTTAACCAATACAATCATTTGTATTATTAAACTTTTACTATAAATAAAACATCCTAAAGATCTAATTTATCTGATATATTTTTAAGTGCATCCAAACTCATTGCCAGAAACACCTCTAGCTCAATCCCAGCATCTAGACAAAGTTCAATCCTGCTCCTGCTACATCCCCTTGCAAAGGAGTTATCATAGAATTTATTTTTCAACGTCTCCAATTTCACTTCAGAAAGCTTCTTTGAAGGCATCACAAGTGCTGTAGCTATGACGAGTCCCGAAACGGCATCTGCAGCTATCAAGGCTTTATCAAGAGAAGTAGTAGGGATATAATCCGTATGCATATAGTTATGAGCCTTTATCGCATTCACACTACTCTCTGGAAGTAATCCTTCTAAAATCTGAGCTGAAAGATTCGCATGTTTTTCCGGTTCTTTTTGTGTATATTCATAATCAAGATCATGGAGTAAACCTGTTAAACACCACAACTCCTCATCCTTGCCAAGTTTTCTCGCCATTTCTCTCATTATTGCTTCAACGGCTAGAGAATGTTTTAGCAGTTTATCGTTCCTACTGAGATATTTTTTAAGCAATGCAAAAGCTTCTTCTCTGTTTATCATCCTGCGTTGGGGTAAGCAACAAAAATATTTTAAAACTTTTGGAATATCAAAAAAAATATAACTTTGTTTAACGCCATTCAATTTCTCTTTGGAAAAACGTTAGATCAAGGTTACTCCAATCATCAAAATCGTTCTTACCATGACTTCCATCAGAATAATCCACCAACATAAAAACGTAATTATAACTCATACAACTTTTATACGAACGCCATTTCAACCAACCAATAGGACGTATACTCTCCCAATTATCACATCCCGGATTATTACTGGCAAAAATTCCAAGAGTATGACCGGTCTCATGCATAAAACAACTGGCATAAGCACTGTTTCGCCTAAAAATTATTGGATTTTTGTTTATTTTTCTCTCCATCCACCACCTTGATATCTGAAAAGAATCAAGATAAGGACCTACACCACCACTGAAAACAAATCCAGACCAGGTAGCCTTATAAATAATAAGCCCGTAGTGAAACACTCCACATCGCCAATTATTAATATCCCCATGTAAGAAATAATTCCAATAAATACTTTGAAGTTCTTCATGGGTAGTTTTATCGCCTTCGGCATCAAAAGGAATCATCTCTCCACCACCCATACATCCATCGTCAAGATGATACACAATATTTTGTCTATCATATGCATCCCGAAGTAACTCTTTAGACTTCTCAGGCAACAAACTCTTCGGCTCTCCATTCGGACCTTCATCCATCTGATCCAACTCGATAAAAAGATCCCGCCTAAACGGATCAGAACCCCACTCAGATGTAAGATACTCCTCAATATTATCTAAACCATCTATATCAGAATCCAGATTTGCATGATCATCCCATACAAATGGATGGTATATCCATCTGTGCTCAAATTCACCAAGAGAATGATTGTAACTAAAGTAATGCCCCCAGTTATACTCCCATTCTATCGGGACGCCATCACCATCGTAATCCATTCCAGCGTCATTTAAGACTGGGCTGGTTTTATAGACATTTACCTCAGTCCAGTAGGGGATACCATCACCATCATAATCCGTCTGAGTGATATCAAACCAAAGTTCACAGTCTCTATCGTTTTGATATATACTATTATCATCGCAGCCATTTAGCCGTCCGTAACCACTTAAATCAGAAAAAAGCGGGTCAGAACGAACATAATCATCACCCCGCCAATGCCCTGTCTTTAAACTATAAATAAGCTCTGCATCGTAACTATTTGGGTCACTTTGGTCACTTTGGCTTATATCGCATATCTTATCACGTAAAAAATTCTGATCCCATAGCTGAATTTTTATGTAAACATTTTCTTCATTATCAGGGACATCTTGAGTTACTGACCAAATTGGTTTTACATATTTTTGATTACGCCAAATAGGGCTAGTATGTTCAACATCATTGATGAATACCTTCACATAAAAATCAGGGTCACCGAATAGATCAATTTTATCAAGTGCTCTGATCTCTTTGATTGTGACAGTAACTTCTAAATCAACTAATGGATCTATATCCTCTGATCCATATACTGAGGTTTCTATGATTTCATCTTTTTCTTGAAATGCAACAGCATTTGTAGAAAGCAAAAATACAGTTACCAGTATTAAACATATTATTTTTTTTATATCAATTTTTATCATTTTGTTTCTCCCCTATAAAATTATACGTCAAATGCATCGTTAACTGCTTATTTATAATTTTATATAATTTTATATTTTAGTATTGATTAAACGCTACAAATGAAATATGCTCCTTATCACAACTGCTATTACATCTAGTGTTTTTGTTCATTTTCTGAGTCGAATGTCAAAATATTATTTGATTATCAACAACTTGAAAAACTGTTTTAATAGAAGATATAATTAGTCAGTAATTCATTTACACCCACTGTGAGGTGGCAAGAATGCTTATTAAAGATGTTATGACAAAAAACGTAGTAACTATAGACATCAATGAAACAGTAATAGATGTCTGCAAAAAATATAAAGATTACAAAGTTGGCTGCCTTGTTGTCATGGATAAAAAAATTATCGTTGGCATTGTTACCGAGAGAGACATTATTGAAAGAACCATATTTATGAACAAGGATCCCAAAACAACAAAGGTTGGAGAGATTATGTCACAAAATATTAAGACAGTACACGCCTTGGCACCAGTAGAAAAAGCAGCTGAGATCATGAGAGAAAATAGCATCAAGAAACTCCCTGTAATTTTAAACAACGAAATAGTAGGAATTATCACAGTTACTGATATGTCACGCGCAATATCTGCTTTTTCAGAAACACTTGATGACTTAGTCCTATGTTACGAGAAGAGTAGAGATAACATCGGGAAGATGATGGATGAATGGTTGTCTATACTTAATAGCTTGAAAAACTATCAGGAATTAATGAAATAATAAAAAGAGAGTAGATATGGAACGTAATTAAGGATAATATTGAACGGCGATACCTTTTAATGCCTCTTTTTCTATTATCTTGAATTAAGGATACAATGGTATTGGATGACCTAGGTAATTCCCTTAAGGGGACTTTAAAAAAGATAGCTAATGCGGTTTATGTTGATTCGAAGTTTATAAAAGAAGTAGTGAGGGATATACAGCGAGCGCTTTTGCAGGCAGATGTCAATGTCAAGCTTGTTTTAGAATTGTCAAAAAAGATTGAAAAACGTGCACTACAGGAGAAACCTCCTGCTGGAATGAGCAACCGGGAGCATGTTATTCATATTGTCTATGAGGAACTTGTAAACATATTGGGAAAATCCAGGGATCTACCGATTAAAAAACAGGTTATCATGATGGTTGGTCTCTATGGTCAGGGGAAGACAACAACTTGTGGAAAGCTTGCACGGTATTTTAAGAAAAAGGGTTTAAGACCTGTGTTGATTGCTGGGGATGTTCATCGTCCTGCAGCCTATGACCAGTTAAAACAGATAGCGGCAAAGGTAGAGGTACCGTTTTATGGGGATAAAAAAGGAAAAGATGCAGTGAAGGTTGTAAAAGATGGGTTGAATAAGTTCAAAAGAACTAGTGATGTTTTAATTGTTGATACATCTGGTAGGCATAAACTTGAGGATGATCTCATCCAGGAGATGAAGGAGATTTTTAAGGCGACTAAGCCCCATGAGAAATTGCTTGTTATTGATGCTGTTATTGGCCAGGAGGCTGGTCCTCAGGCGAAGGCGTTCAATGACGCCGTGGATATCACAGGTATTGTTCTTACGAAGTTGGATGGTACTGCCAAGGGTGGCGGTGCGTTGAGTGCTGCAGCTGAGGTTGGCGCTCCTATTGTTTTTATTGGTACTGGTGAGCATCCTAGTGATTTTGAGAGTTTTGACCCTGCACGTTTTATCTCCCGTCTACTGGGGATGGGTGATATCAAATCCTTGCTTGAGAAAGCAGAGGAGAGTTTGAAGGGTAAGGACGCGGAGAAAACTGCTAGGCGGATAATGTCTGGTAAATTCACCCTGCATGATATGTATGATCAGATGGATATGTTGTCTGGTATGGGCCCTTTACAGAAGGTAGCGGAGATGCTCCCTGGTGTTTTTTCAAGTAAATTGAAGGATGTTGATATGGATGGTACTCAGAATAAGTTGCAGAATTTCCGGGTTATTATGGATTCTATGACTGAGGAGGAGATGAATGATCCAAATATTATCCGTTCGTCTCGCATTAAACGTATAGCTCGGGGCGCAGGTGTGGAAAACAAAGATGTCAAGGAGCTATTGAAGTATTATAATATGACGAAGCGTATGATGAAGGGTTTCTCTGGTGATCGGAAGCTGAGGAAAAATCTGATGAAACAGTTGCAGTTTGGAAAATAATTTTTTAAAAAAATATTTGAAGTATGTTGTTTAAAACTCGGCAGCAAATCATTGAAAATGGTCGAACTTCAGAGTTAAGAAAGATAAGAGAAGACGTCCTTGATATTTTGGCCTCTGCTTTAGATGCTGTTGATCCATATAAAGCGGTTAAATCAAGGTTTGACGGTAAACAGGTTATGTTTGAGGAAGAAACCCTAGATATTTCTGATTTTGAAAACATATTTTTGGTGGGTTTTGGTAAGGCTAGTGTTGGTATGGCGCAGGCTGTCTGTGATTCATTAGATGTTACAAAAGGTGCCGTAGTCACCAATGATCCAAATAACAGGGTTCAAAGTGATAGTGTCGCTACTTTCGTAGGTAGGCATCCAATACCTGATCAGAATAGCATAGATGGTGCAAATAAGATCTTGGATATCGTTGAAACATGTGGTGAGGAGGATCTTTTGATCATATTGGTATCTGGTGGTGGATCTGCGCTTTTATGCAGGCCAAGAGTTAGTCTCAAAGAACTGCAACAAACAACTGATTTGTTGTTGAGATCTGGTGCAGATATAAATGAGGTTAATACCATACGGAAGCATCTTTCGTTTGTTAAGGGAGGACAGCTTGTTAAATCTGCTAAATGTACAGTAGTTTCTCTCATCATATCTGATATAGTTGGTGACCCTATGGAATTCATCGCCTCTGGTCCTACATATCCTGATTCGACTACATATGCTGATGCACAAAATATTCTGAAAAGGTATAATTTATGGGAAAAACTACCACCAGCTGTAATAAAAGCTATAGAAGATGGAGTTCACGGTAGAATCTCTGAAACACCCAAGAAGGACGATCCTATTTTTGATAACGTATTTAATTTTATAGTTGCTAACAACGAGATTTTATGTAAAGCTGCAGAAGACAAGGCAGAAAAACTTGGGTATAAGACAATGCTGTTGACTACGTCTTTGACTGGTGAGGCAAAAGATATTGGTAGGTATTTAGTTGACAAAGCACGAAACTATAGTATGGATGTTAAAAAAATTGTTTTTGTTTCAGGGGGAGAAACCACGGTCACGGTGGAAAGCAGTGGCAGAGGCGGTAGGAATCAAGAGATGATTCTAGCTGGTGTCGAAGACTTAGATGAAACAGATATAGTCTTCGCGTCTTTTGCAACAGATGGCATCGATGGGGCAAGTGATGCTGCTGGGGCTATTGCTGATGGTTTCACGTTGATGAGAGCAGTTGAAAAAGATCTTGACCCGGATGGGTTTCTGGAGGATAATAATTCCCATGAGTTTTTTAAGAGATTAGATGATTTGCTTATGACTGGTCCCACTGGTAATAATGTGATGGATATTCAGATCATTGTAAAAACAGGATAAAAATAAAAAATATATAAAATATATACCACAAAATATTTAAATCTATATAAATCATATAAATATTGGCTTATTTAACCTGGAGATATAATATGGAAACTAATATTAGTGGTAAAAAATCTATTGTTATATGGATAGCTTTATTGTTATTTCTTGGTTTGAATCTTACAATACCTGTCTCTTCCGCTGCGCCTAATCAAACCAGTGATGGAACATGGTATGATAACTTCGATAATCTTACTGGTGTATCTGAAATCGACTCCTGTGTTCTTTCCAATGGAATTATCAAATTAGAAAAAGGCGTCCATGATTACGATTACAATTTTGCTGATGGTAAAGGACATGAAGCATGGGATGTAAAACTCTCTTCTATCTTTAGTGACGACCCTGATCTGATAAGAATGAGAAATCTCTTTGGTCAAAGTTCGGTCGGCACTAAAGGACTGGAATATTTGGACAATGAGACTGTCAAGACTATATCTAAAAGTATTGGACTGTTAAATTTTACGTTTTCTCCCGTGCATCATTTTCGATTTAAAATTGGGCAATATGGACAATATCTACATCATTTCGGATTTTCTTGGCATGGAAATAAAAATAGTTCTGCCAATGTTGACAGTGTGCAACTCTATGCATGGAATTATTCCGCTCTTTTTGGCGTAGGTGTGTGGGAAAACCTAGGAAACGTATTATATGCTAGCATAGGTACAAATGGAGACGGAGACATCAATGTTGTCAGTTCTTATGGTGGGTATATTAGTGACGACGGCTACATGGATTTTTTGATTGTCGCCCTTCCTGATGAACAGGGTAAACCATCTATACTGGAGACAGATTATGTGAATGTAACTGTTACAACTACAGTTTGCTACGCATGGGATGGTTATGTTGTCTCAACTAATATCAGCCCATCGTCTTTAGGAAGATGGGAGAGCCTTATCTGGAGTGGATCTCCGGTAAGTGATAGTTCCTCCTTAAAAATACATGTATTAGATAGTGATGGAGATCTCATCGATGATTACGACCTACCAGGAAACTCAGATGGTTTTACAATCAGTCCAATTGATCTATCTAACTTACCAAAGAATACCATAAAACTAAATGCTTCTTTTCAATCGAATGATCTGTCTGCTACTCCTTGGTTGTCTAGCTGGGGTGTTACATGGCAGACACAAGGTTCCAGATTTCATGATGATTTTAATACGAATCTTCGAATAGATAAAGCGTTTGGTGTAAAGTTTAATGATAGCAAAATAAGCATAAATACTCATTACAGCGACTGGCCAATTTATGGAAGAAACCCTGAGAATACACGTTCTTATGAGGGATATGGGCCAAGCAACGCGAGTGCATATCGATATACCGAAGGAACGGCAGTTGGAGGCGGGCTTCGCAGTCCGATTTTGAGTGATGGAAAAATCTATATCGCCTCTTCAGTCGATCAGAGGATACATGTATTTGACGCTAATGATCTCAGTTCACTTGCGCAAAGCAGCGAATTAGCACATGTTGTAGATGCATCAGTTGCCATTGCCGATAATCTCATTATTGTTGCCACAAGTGAGATAAATCAATCAAATACAATTTACGCACTCAATAAATCAAAATCAACCTTAGATAAAGAATGGAGTTACGTATACGGTGATGGAACAGAAGATATCTGTTTTTCATCAGCGCCAACAATCTCTGATGAAAAAGTGTTTGTGACTTCATGGAACGGAATGGGTTGGGATATGCCTCTCCTGTCAATTTTATATGAACTACAACTTCTTAAAGGAAACAATAAAATCATTGCGTTAAATCTGAACGATGGCACAGAGATTTGGAATGCGAGCTTGCCGTCTGGTAGTTTCTCTACCCCTGCCGTTGCTGATGGCATGGTTTTTGTCGGCTGTGATAACCTTAGAGGAAAAAGCCTGTTTGCCTTTGATCAAGAAACAGGAGTAAAGATATGGGATGCCAGTGTTGGACTTATTGGTAGAAGCTCCCCAGTCATCTATGATCATAAGGTGTTTGTCGTTGTAAAAGATCAAAATCTTATCTCGTTAACAGGCGATGTTAAAGTTATTGCGGTTGATGAACACAATGGAACAGTAATTTGGAATACAACTATCGCGACAGACATACCTGCTTTTGAAAGTTTGCCAAAGTCCCTTCAACTATACAATATTATGGCTACATCTACACCCGCTATCTACGAGGCGGCATTATTTGCGACAACTCCAGATGGAAAATTATCCGCGTTGAAAACAACGAATGGAGAGAAACTCTGGAGTGTCAATCTACCCTCTGGTCTGTTTGTTTTACTTCCGCTCTACCCCTGTACATCACCAGTGGCAACAGCTAATGGAGTGTATGCAACATCAGCAAATGGCTATGTGCATGCCGTCAGTATGTCTGGTGAAAAACTCTGGAATTTCCGCTGTGTAACTAACCAGAGTAACCTTCTAGATATGAACTACATCCTTGCTGCTCCCATTGTAGCAGACGGCGTGTTGTATGTAAGCGTGACAGAAGAACTCACTGGTCTAAGTGGTCGTGTTTTTAGCATAGGGAATACAACAACTAAGCAACGAGGCAAAGTGATATCTAACCCAATTCATGTTCCGAAAGAAAAATGGTGGAGCACATTTACAGCTGATGTTGAAGGAAACGGCGACGTCACCTTTAGCATTCTAGATGAACATTATAATGTGCTCTCAGATGATGTTGGTGAGATTTCTAATTCCTCAATAATAAACACTAATGTGATACGGTTATGCGCGAAATTCTCAAAAAACGAATCGGAGAATCCACTTTTAGACAGCTGGAGTATCATCTGGAAGGCAAATGCTAAGCCTGTTCTCGATAAAGACAGTTTCATACCAAATCCAGAGGGATGGATTAACAATAATACGCCGGTGTGTTCAATAAACGTACGTGATGCAATGCCTGGTTTAAATGTAGATTCTGCCCGGTATCGTATAACATATATATCTGATGAAAACAAGACTGTAACGTCTAATTGGAGCACTGCGAATTGTAGCGGAGAATATGGAACTCAGGAAAATCAGACGATTGTTGCAGGTATCTCTGCTTTTAATCTAAGTGAGGATATTGCCGAATTGAAGAGCATAAAAATATCCATACAAGACTTAGCAGCTTATGAATCAAAGATTACAATAGAGTTTAAAACAGACATGATTAAACCAACATCAAATATAGTGAATGTTAGCAACTTTTCATCTAAATATAACGAATCTGTAGTTATAACGGCTAATGCAAGCGATCCTGGTGATCCTATTGTAAATAAAAGCGATATAGAAAGCGTAACTCTCTACTACAGACTTCAGGGTGATGAAGAATGGATTAATTATAACACAGACGTAGAATCTCCATATAAATGGTCGTTTGAGAACGATACAAGTGGCAACTATGAATTCTGCACAATCGCTACAGATCATGCAGGTAATATAGAAGATACTCCATCCAAGGGAAATCTGTTATTTATTTTTGATATGAACAAACCTGATAAACCAGCATACGGAGACTGGTACCGGTTTAATGAAATACCAGAATTCTCAGGTGAACGGCTCATTAGCTTCAGCGATGATTTTAAACTGAAAAGCATAGAATATAGACTAAGTTTCCATGGAATATATGAGTGGACAAATATTACTAATGAGGGTATCAGTAGCAAAACCTACAAGGAAGAATGGAACATAACATCTAGTGACTGGGATGATATGAAAGAAGGAGAAAATTACACCTTATATTTCAAATTAACTGATTTCTGTGGGAATAAATATATAACCCCTGATACCGAAGCGCTTACAATAGTAAAAGATCTCACAGTCTCCAAGCCTTATCTAGATTTATCTGATTTCGAAGAATGGCATTGGGATAACACATTCACCATCTCTGCTGACATCCCTGACGATAGCGACGTAAAAAACGTGACGTTATTTTACAGATATGCAGCGGATAGTAAACAATTGAGTGAGATCGAATGGAAGCAATATGGAGAAAGTCTGACGACTTCACCTTTTGAGTGGAAGTACACAGCTACAGAGGGAAGTGGATACTACGAATTCAAGACCAGAATCACAGATTTCGCAGGTAATGTAGGTGAATCACGAGTGGAATCAATCGGTGTAACTCTGTTTCCATTGATCCAGATAATCTTAGTAGTATCCTTAGCAATTATTCTAACACTAGTCACAGCTTACATCCTGAGTAAAATGAAAAAGAAAAAAGCATAAACCCCTATACTGTAAACGTTCTGTTTTTTTCTTTTATAAAACCAACATACAAAAAGGGAGATGGTTAATCAGACACCCAACTGTCTATCAAATGAATCTGTTTAAATATTCACTGTGCTTGTGTTTTAATCTTTTCTATATGTATAATTTATCTCACTGTTGATCTCTTTGTATAGTTTTGCTCCTTTCTTCAGTATTTCTCGTTTCGTCAAAACCGTTAAAGCCTCATCACCAACGATTTCTAACAGCTCTCTGATTTGTTTCTTATTACTCTTTACGATATCTGTCCCCAGAGAAAACAACTCTCCGACGATGTCTTTTAAATTTTCCCCTTCAACACTGATGTTGATCTTTACCATTCATATTCCCCCAATTTAAATATTAGCGTATTCTATATCTTTTTTTCTTTTATAAAACCCGCACCAACTATTTCACAATTGTTTTGTATAAACTACAGTTGAACCAGTAACGATATTGAAAAGAGTGAGTATTGTATCATTACCTGAAAATGAATAGCTATAAGTGAATGTCCAATTAGTTCCTTCCTCAATAAGAGTTAGATTTCCGTCTTCAATTTTATAGATTCCAGTGTATTCCCAGTTCGGCAGAGGCGGGGTGTAACACCAATTTCTTACTATTTTCTTGTATGTCCCGTCGGACATAAAAGTATAATGGTGAAAAGGGTGTTCCCATGTTCCAATAAATTTACTTATTTCTCCTTCCAATTTTTCATTTTCTTTGTTTTTACTTATTTCGATACATCCACTCAATCCAACGACAAGAATAACTGCTGAAATCCATATTATTATGAAGTGTTTCTTCATCACTATTTCCAAAAGATAGTTTATCTTAGATGGTATATAAAGAATCAGAAAACGTTCGGTGAAAACCAAACAGCTACTAAATAAAAAACTAAAAAAATTTATGACTAATTTAACCCTGTTTTTGATTTATAATGCGTAAAATTTCCCCAAGCAGAAGTTCTACACCCTCGCCAGTTTCACAAGAAAGTTTTAGATTGGATGAATCTGCTTTTTTTATATCCACCTTGTTTTCAACTATTATGATAGGGATATCTTTAAAAATGGTTTTTATCTGAGACAGCAAATGTGTTTGATGCTCTAGAGAATAACCACATGTCTCAGAAGCATCCAAGACAAAAATGATCAAATCAGCAAGATGAGTAAGAGCTGCGATAGCCTGCTGCTCAATTTTATTCCTCTCAGAAAGAGGCCTATCCAACAAGCCAGGTGTATCAATTATCTGGAAACGTTTTGTAATATATTTCTCTGTTTTTTCAATGTGTCCAACATGAATCTCCTGTGTTGTAAATGGATACTGAGCGATCTCTGGTTTCGCAGATGACAGACATCTCAATAGAGATGATTTCCCTACATTTGGATACCCCGCTATAACAATTGTAGGAATATCATGGATCTCTGGGAATTTCCTCATTAGATTTTGTGCTTCGGCAAGCAAATTCAACTCGTTATCAACCTGTTTCACTACACTGGATATTCTACCATGTATCTCCTGTTGTTTTTGCTTTAAAAAATCGATGTTCTTAGATTTTTTCAATGATTTCGCTTGCTTTGAATAAATATTTTTACATGTTTTCCTAGCCCAATCAACAGCGCCAAGTGATTTCCGTAGTTTATCTACATCGATCTTTATATCTATGAGTTCTTGGTAAAACAATGGGAGGTTTCCAATAGAGGGAAACTCTTTTACATATTTCTCTAAAGTAGAAATAATGTTTGTTGCAAATGAATTTGTCCTTGCGATAATAGTTTTCTTATTCTTATACAAGATATTTCTATCATGGATTTGTATCTTCTTGGCTTTCCTGAATGATCTTTCTAATAGTTCTTCTGCAGAAAGTACAGTAGGGATTTTTTTGAACATAACGATTGAAAAACTTTATGTGATACCTGTAAATTAAGATGTTGGTATTTAGCTATGGATGAAGGATTCATACTTTCAAATAAGTTTAGAAGGGCAATCTTTGATGAACTTGCATCTGGTGAGACAGATATTGATAGAATAGCAAAAAAACATCATATTATTCGTAATGTGGCTAGAAGAGTTGCAGATGATTTTATCAGTGGGGGCATATTGGAGAAAAAAGGTAACAAATATCTTCTTACCAAGGACGGTGAAAAACTAGCAGTGAATATTAGAGGATGATAAGGGGAGATTGAGTTATGAAACCGTATCTTTTACAGACGATGAAGGAGCTTGCGTTGCTGGGTGCGATTAAAAATAAGATTGAGATTTCTTCTTTTGAACTGGCGAAGCAGCTTGAGACTAGTCAGCAAACAGCTTCTAGGTATCTTTTGGAGTTGGATAATGAGGGGATGATAATCCGTGAATTAGGGATCAAAAAACAGCTTATCCAGATAACTAGTATTGGCGCGGAGATTTTACAAGAGGAATACTTGCAGTATCAGCAAATTTTCGAGTTAACAGATAGAGTTTATTTTAAGGGTAAGGTTGTATCTGGGCTGGGGGAGGGTAGATATTATACTGAGCAGAGTAGGTATGTTGATCAATTTAAAGAGAGGTTGGGTTTTGTTCCGTTTCCTGGGACGTTGAATGTTGAGATTGAATATGTTGAGAGGAATAAGCTACGGCTTCTGAAAAATTATGGTGGGATTGTTATTGATGAATTCAAAACTAGAAATCGTACGTTCGGTAGTGTCCTTTGTTTTAATGCGAAGGTAAATAATATTGAGGGGGCTATTGTTCTGCCGAAGCGAAGTCATTATTCGAATGTCCTTGAGTTCATATCTCCGCATTATTTACGGGAAAAATTACATCTAAAAGATGGTGATGAGGTAGAGATAATCATTTATTTGGAAAAATAGGGCGAAAATTGTATGAAAAATCAGCTTGTGGCAGAGATATTCTATCAAATAGCAGATCTCTTAGAAATCCTGGGTGATATACCCTTCAAATCGAGGGCGTATAGGAGAGCTGCACAGATCATTGAAACGTTAGATGAAGATATCGAGAACGTTGTGAGGGAAGACAAGCTTCGTTCGATACCAGGTGTTGGCGAAGGGTTAGCGAAAAAGATAAAAGAAATTGTGGAAACCGGAAGGCTGGAATATTTTGAAAAGTTGAAGAAAGAAATCCCTGGGAGTTTGGCTACTTTGATTAGTATTCCTGGGGTGGGACCAAAGAAGGCTTCTGTGTTGTATAAAACCTTGGGGATATCTACGGTTCAGCAGTTGAAAGAGGCCTGTGAAGAAGGAAAACTACGTGATCTCGATGGGTTCGGAGAGATCACTGAGCGGAACATTATTCGTGGTATCCAGATGTTGGAGAGGGCGAGTGGAAGGGTGTTACTAAGTGTGGCATATGAGGATGGAAATAAGTATCTTGAATACTTGAGAAAAAAGGGTGAGATAATTGATGTGAACTTGGCTGGTAGTCTCCGTCGGATGAAGGAGACCATTGGTGACCTTGATATCCTTGCTTCTTCCAATAGTCCCGATGAAGTTATGGAGTATTTTGTAAATTATCCTGATGTAAAAAACGTGTTGTTAAAAGGTAGTACGAAAACGAGTGTAGTATTGGATGATGGTATTCAGGTCGACCTTCGGGTTGTGAAACCTGAGAGTTATGGGGCTGCGTTACAGTATTTTACCGGTTCTAAAGAACATAACGTGAAACTTCGTGGTATAGCTATAAAGAAAGGATTGAAGCTGAGTGAGTACGGTGTTTTCGAGAAGAAGACAGGTAAATATGTTGTCGGCAAGAGTGAGAAAGAAGTCTACAATGCATTGGGTTTGCCATATATCGAACCGGAGTTGAGAGAAAACAGAGGTGAGATAGAAGCTGGTCAGAAACAACGGTTGCCGAAACTCATTGATTACAATGATGTTCACGGTGATTTTCATGTTCATTCCATGTGGAGTGACGGCTCTGATTCAATAGAGGACATCGCAGTTTTTGCAAAAAAGCAGGGTTTTTCCTTTATTGGTGTGACGGATCATTCTCAGTCTCTTAAGATTGCATTTGGTTTATCTGAGAAAGATATTGGCAAGAAGCTGAAGGAGATTGAGAAGATAAATGAAAAACTGCCAGGGTTTAGAGTGTTTGCTGGGACGGAATGCGATATTAAGGCTGATGGATCCCTAGATTATAATGATAAAATCCTTAAACAATTTGATTTTGTCTGCGCTGCGGTTCATTCTCATTTCAAAATGAGTAAGGAAGAGATGACCAAGAGGATTATAAAAGCCATGGAAAACGAGTATGTCACCATTCTTGCTCATCCTACCTGCAGGTTGATTGGGAGACGGGAGCCAATTGAATTGGATATGGAGAAGATTATCGATACCGCTAAAGATACTGATACATTTTTGGAAATCAATGCGTTCCCTGATCGGCTTGATTTAAATGATATCTATATTCGGATGGCAAAGGAGAAAGAGGCAAGTTTTGTTATAGGCACAGATGCGCATAGTATCGATCATCTCAGGTATATCCGTTTTGGTGTGGCAACAGCAAGAAGAGGATGGTTGGAGAAAAAAGACATCTTGAATACGTATTCTCTTAGTAAGATTGAAAAAATCCTTGAGGGGTGACTAATACTATGAACAAAAAGGAGGCTAAAAAGGAGATAAAGCGTCTTCGTGAGGAGATCAATTATCACAATTACAAGTATTATGTAGAGAATAACCCTGTTATTTCTGATTATGAGTTTGATCAACTGTTGAAAAAACTTGAACAGCTTGAATCTGAGTTTCCTGATCTGGTTACTCCTGATTCTCCTACTCAGCGTGTCGGTGGAGAACCATTAGATAGTTTCACCAATGTAGAACATAAGGTACCGATGTTGTCGTTGGATAACACGTATAGCTATGATGAGCTACAAGAGTTTGATGAACGGGTTAAAAAGAACGTCGGAGAGATTGAATATATTGTTGAACCCAAGATCGATGGCGTGGGTGTTGCATTACTATATGAAAACGGCATCTTGGTGAGAGGAGCAACACGTGGTGACGGTGTAAAAGGAGATGATATAACTCTTAATCTGAAAACCATACGCAGTATACCTCTAAGACTCCGAGGGAACAAGTTAAAAAATGTGGAAGTACGCGGGGAGGTCTACATGCCAATAGATGGGTTTAAAAAGCTTAATAGAGAACAAGAAAAAAAGGGAGAACCTGTTTTCGCGAACCCTCGAAATGCTGCTGCTGGTTCGATGAGACAGCTTGATCCTAGGATTGCAGAGTCACGGCCGTTAGACCTATTTGTCTATTTTATCTCCTACTCTGACATAGATTTTTCTACTCATGATGCAGCCTTGGATGCTGTGAGAGAGGCAGGTTTCCGTACTAATCCTTTGATTAAAAAAGTTAAGAGTATAGATGGAGTTGTGGAGTATTGTAAGGATCTTGAAAAAAAACGGGATACCCTAGATTATGAGATTGATGGAGCTGTGATTAAAGTTAACTCGGTTTCTCAGCAGAGGACGCTTGGGGAGACGTCTAAACATCCTCGTTGGATGATATCTTATAAGTTTACCGCTAAACAGGCTACTACACGTCTAAAGGATATAGCCATTCAGGTTGGTCGAACCGGTGCTCTCACACCCGTAGCCGTTCTGGAGCCGGTAAAGGTAGGAGGTGTAACTGTTTCACGTGCTACCTTGCATAACTTCGACGAGGTAAGACGGAAGGATATTCGTGTTGGAGACTGGGTACTCGTAGAACGTAGTGGAGATGTTATTCCTCAGGTTGTAAAAAGTATAAGGGGAAAAAGGACAGGTAAGGAAAAACGAAAAACTGTTCCAAGGAAATGCCCTGCCTGTGGTTCAGACATAGTTCGTAAAGAGGATGAGGTTGCGGTCAGGTGTCCTAATCGTTGTTGTCCTGCTCGCTTGAAATGGCGTATGAAATACTATGCGTCAAGGGATGCAATGGATATAGATCATCTGGGTGAATCAACGATTGATAAACTATTAGAAGAAGGTTTGATCGATAATATCGCTGATTTGTATTTCCTTAAAAAAGAGGATATTCTCACGTTGGAGGGTTTTAAAGAGAAATCTGCTCAGAATCTCATTGATTCCATTGAGAAAAGTAAGAAACAGGATCTTTCACGCCTTATCTACGGATTAGGTATTCGGCACGTTGGAAAATATGCTGCACAGCTACTGGCATCAAGATACAACTCTATCGACGAACTTGCAAAAGCGTCAACAGAGGAGCTCAGGGAAATTGATAGTCTTGGTGATAAATCAGCAGAGGCAATCGCTACGTTTTTTGCAACTGATGAAAACATAAAGCTCATAGAACGTTTGAAAGACATCGGTGTTAAAACCAAGGAGGTTAGAAAAGAAAATCTACCACTGCAGGGTAAAAAAATTGTTTTCACCGGTGGACTAACAACCCTTACCCGTCCAGAGGCATCTGATCTAGTGAAACAAAAAGGAGGCATCGTGGCATCTTCCGTAAGTAAAGATATAGATTATGTTGTAGTTGGTGATAAACCTGGTTCAAAATATGAAAAAGCAAAAAAACTAGGAGTCACTATTATAGATGAAGAAGAGTTTAAGGAATTAGCCAGTAAATAATGATGGGAGGGTAAAATTTTGTCTGAGTGTAAAGTTGAAGAAAACAAAACAACTTGTAACTGTAGTTATCCATGTGGAAAAAAAGGTATGTGTTGCGAGTGTCTGCGTTACCATTGGAGCCTAGGGGAGGTTCCTGCGTGTTTTTTCCCTGATGATGTGGAAAAAACCTATGATCGAACTATAGAGAACTTCATTAGGGTCTATCAGGAGAAAGGGAGATGGTGGTAGGTACTTAAAAACTGTTTTATTATCTCTCATCATATTCTAAAAAAACAGTGGCTACCAGGGCTATTCAGAGATGGTTATTCATTTTATCATTCTCTTTTTTTAGCCATTCGGTGAAACCATATGGGGCATCTGCTGATGCTGATTCTGGTTCTTCTCCTCGATTTATTCGTTTCTTATATTTGTAATAGAATCTTTCGTATTTTTCATTTTTATACAAGAATCCATAGATAGCGTATAAAACAATGAAGAATGCCAATGCAATAATTCCTTCATTTATAGCATAATATAACACAACTTCAGGGCTACTGGGATACAATTGAACGGTTTCACTATCTGGATAAAAAATATGAGCAATTGCTACCCAAACTATAACAAGCATAAATCCAACGATAAAACCAACAAGAACAACTCTACCATAATTAAGATGTCGTTTCATACCGAATTTAACGATACCAACAAGTAACAAAAAAGCAATAATATAAACACTAAAGCGAATAAGAAGCCACATTAACGTTTCATTATCCATATCCTTTCATCTCTTAGTATTTTCATTATCATCTATTCTTTTATAAAACCAACCACATAAACAAATTTTAGACTAACATTGTGCTCTATTAATGAAGTTCATAGACTTGTTTGTTAATATTAGCCATCCGTTCAACAAGAACAGTATGCTCTTCATCATAAGCGTTAACAACACCCGTACTGATAACAACGCCCTCCTTCACCTTATCAACAAAACTAAACCAATGATAACCTACGATATACGGTTTTTTCAAACAATTACGAGTATACCATTCATAATAATTGGCTTTGCTCTCTTCTGATGATCGAACCCTGAGAAATATCAAGACGCCTAGAGGATCACTGTTCCATTCAGAGACAATCAATGGTTTACCCGTAATATCATAATATCTTTTCATCCAATCATCAAGTGGGACTAGATCTCTAACTAAAATCTGTATTCTCTTAAGAGGATCGTACACCCGCTTACAATCACGATAATTGTTGATACTTATAACATCACAATATTTTCCGCACTCCTCTAACACACCTTCAGGTGCTCCCCATGGATGAAAACGAACACCGAGAATCAAATGATTAGGATCATAACTTCTTAAAATCTCTGTTATATTTTCGAAATATATATGAGCAACCAACCGAGCAAAATCTTGAATATCTGATTTAACTCTTGGAATAAAATGCTGCGCCTTCCAACCAACCCTACCAAGATTTACTACATCATAAAGCTCATCGAAACTCTTCAAATTCATATTCCAAACTCTATTAAATACTTCAATACCATCATCCGTATATCGACCGATAAGAAACTCAACCGCTTTAAATTTCCCTGGCTGAAGCTTTTCATATGGTACAGACATATAAACTTCTAAAAGAGAATCTGTAGAAAAACCCCTAATATTAGGCTCCCAATGTATCTCATTGTCCAACCAATATCCAATCAAATAAGGATCATCTTTTAAACGCTCTGCAACTTCACCTATACCATTCTGTACAATTTCCCACCAAAAAGGATCAAAAACATCAGGAATATCTTTTTTTACAATTTTGCGCCATTGATCCCTCCCATCTAACCTAAAAATAAAAGTATGAGTATATGGGACAGGATCATCCACAAATAAACTATAATTACTCCAGGCACTCAGCGTGTTAAAACCCCATATCCTAAGTCTATCCCTCGTGACATTAGCCCACTCCCTATAACTACCATATTTCTTAAGAATATTAACATCATAAACATAAGAAAATCCTGTTCTAACGGCGTTAATTCCAACAGAATAAAATGCATAACCATCAGGAGTGACAAACCACCATACGCCCTTCTCATCTTGAGCAACCTCAAAAAATCCAGTACCATCTGTAAGTTTTATGTCTAAACAACCCTGATACTTAGATACGCTAAAAGGTTCTACCTCACTTGATTTATTTGAATCTAATTTTGCCGAACCAACAATACTTGTAAATGAAATGCTGCTTGATATAATAATAAGAACTATGCATACAATTAACTTTTTCATGTTATGTTGATTATCACTTACTACATATTTATATTTTTTTATAAAAATAATTTTAAACTCTTGTTTTTTTCTTTTATAAAACCACGGCCAAATTTCTAACTGGTTAGCCTATCAAGAGTTTGTATCTTCTTTCTCACAAGATGTATTGTCAGCGCTGCAAATATCAGAGCGGTAAAAAGACCAGATGCCACTCCCACCAGATTAAAGGAAAGAAGAAAATTATAGAATGCATGAACTAAAATCGCTAACATGAAAAATGGAAGTATACGCAAAACTGAAGTTCTTTTCATAATTGATTTTCCATATCCATATCCAGTTAGCGCAGTAGCAGATGCATGAAGCAGACATCCACCAAAACTTCTTAGTATCATTAAAACAAAGAAAACAACTAAGCCCTCAGAGAGAAAACTCCAACCGTACAAGAGATTCTCTGTCGCTGAGAAACCCAATCCAGCAACAGCACCATATATCAGACCGTCTTCAAGCTCATCAAGCTCCTTTTTCACCGTTTTTAATCTCAATGCAAGAGGCTTGGTAAATTCCTCAGCAAAAGGGGCGATAATTATTGCAATAATAAAACCAAACGTATCAACATTATCAATAGAAACAGCAAGTGGTATACTCAGAACTAATTCTAAAAATATAGAAGCAAGGATAGCAATAGTTGCACCCCAAATGAAACAAAGGAAAATCGGTATCCATTTCTCCCTATGATATCGTTCAGTGTTTCTAATCCATATAGCGTAGAGTATCGGAGGGAGAAAAGCCATAATAACTAATAAGATAAGCTCCATCTGATTCACAACCTGATAAAACGAAAGGAATTTTATTTAGTTTTGCCCTTTCTTGCCCTATAAAACTTAATACCATTGGATAAAATTTTGTCTTTAGATAATTAAATTGTTCTAACGATGGATGAAAACAGGATCTGGCCGATAATGACCGTAACCGTGAGAACTATGACTGCCGTAGGCATCACTTTTCCTAGGGAGTACATGTATTCTGCTTTATCATCACCCTCATCAATACCATTCGTGAACCTGGTGAGGAGGAAAACAAGTTCGATTATATATATGCCTACTACTAGGACGAAATACTCTGGACGGACGTTTTCAAGGGCAAATGATTCTGTTATACCAGTGAAGACAGTTGAAGAACCCTCTGTGACTGATTCAGATGGAATTTTACCAGACATGGAGTGAACAACATTTGATATCAGCTTTGTGATGGCAAGGGTGACACCAGCTATCAACGGAGCGAAAACAGTAGCAGTTGACCTCAGCGTTGACGTGAGAGAATACATTGTATCCTTTATTTTGTTTTCAACCTGCTGAAGTTCTTTAAGATGATCCGCTATCCTTATAATTGAGATACTCACAGCTTTCTGACTCTTTTGAATCCCCTCTACAAACAAGCGCATAATCGCTTTGATACGATCAGAATAAACATGTTTCAACGAACCAAATTCCGGGTTGAATAACGCGTCCTTGATATTGGTATGCATCGCTGTGAGATTATAACCAGTCTGACTGAAAATCCCGGCTATTTTTGAACCTTCCATAGTATTCGCTGTATACATGAAGCTTTCCTCAGGTGATTTCTCCTCACTGATTCTTTTACCAAGGATATATAGTGCGTCGCTGAACTCTTTCTCTATCTGCTTGATATCATCTCTTACCTTCTTATAAGGCCGATAGACGCTCAAACTATACAATGTAACAGCTACAGCGACACCCCAGATGATAAACAACGTAACAGGAAGATAACTGTTTAAACCACTAGGATCAGCTATAAAATTTAAAATTTCATTATTTGACAAACTGTTAGACATAAACATTGGTAATGTCATGAAAAAAATACCAGGTAGAGCAACCAATAAGCCGACAACCAAAGAGGCAGTCAATCTTCTACGTTTATCAATATTCACCAGATCTGGATGATCACCAGGTATCACAGGTGGATTAAAAGTCGCAGGTCGAGAGAGAAGAATCTTACGAGTATACAAGAACACTACCAATGGAAGAATGATATCATACAAGAAGAAAACCTGGAATATAGTAACCTTCATCCCTATAAGCCCCGCGGCAGGAAGCATAGCAATAATAGAAAGAGGAATCATAATCCCAATAGAATAGATAACCATCGTAGGCTGATGTAACCTCGAAGCAAAACGATTCATTAAATCCCTAGTACCATCCAAACCTACATCAAGCGCCCTGTTAAGCGTTATCACCCTCTGCGCCTCCTCTGGCTCCTGTATAGAACTCCTAATAAGATGCAACGCTCTTTTGAAATGATCACTCCACTTACCCCAATAGTTCGCAAAATTCGTCAACGCATCATTAATCCCATGATACACTCTTATCTCCATATCCCAAAGCATTTTACGAAGATCCCTAGCAAGAGAAGTAGAAGATTCCGAAGCTGCAAATTTCACACTATTCTCAAGATTAGGTACCAACTTAAGATACATAACAAGATAGCTGAGCACCTCAGGTATATCACCAAGAGAATGAATCTTTACATACCTCGCATAGGTTTTAGGATAATTAGACAACAAATTCATTATTAGAAGCGGAAGAAAAATCGAGACGGCAACCATTAGTAGCAATGTCAAAACATCAATTTCTTCAATGTTGGATCCGTAGGAGAATATAACAACCAAATCCAGTATAAAAACAGAGATAAAAGAGACAAGCGCACCCATATACGCAAAAACTAGTATGTCAAATGGTTCAACATTTAACCCTACGAAGTTAAGATTATCCATATATTCTGGTGTGAAATATTTCTTGACCTTTTGTCGTGTTTTCTCGTTGTCTTTTACCATCCATGAAAAATATTTTTTAGCGAACGACACTCCTTTTTCAAACCAATGTCTATTCTCATTCATGCTACTGTTCGCCCAGTGTATTCTTTAAACCATTTCATCCATCTTCTTCGTACATTCTCGTAGTCCACCTCACCACTCTGCATTTTACTTTCTTCTATGAACATCCAGAATGCGTTGTTGGAATCCCTGGTTGCAGGTGCCTCAAGTAAATCCTTGTTTTCCTTAGAGTAATCTACTATCGTCTTTTTGATTTCTGTTCTGAGTTTTATGTTCTGAAGCGCTTTTTCAACAGTGATCCCCCATTTCCGAGCTATACTTTCTATTATATGTGACTGCCCTGTGTCAAGTAGATTCGTAGGAGTGAGTTCGTCTTTTCCAGTGTTGTAGATCATTATATCCTGAAATACGTTATCAGGATCAGGATTGGTTGTCCATCCTGATTTCGTGATCTCTGATATCTGTACAACTCTTCGTTTACGTTCTATACCTCCCTCTGCTCTGATAGGAGCTGTGATTACAACTGAGTCAACTGCTTTGAATGATGTCGCTGGTACACCGATATCATAGACTACTCTTTCATATACGTCCCTAGTGGTTGACCCATGTATCGTCCCCATGATTAGATTCCCTGCTGCGCCTACTCTCATAGCTTCAAATAAAACCTTTGCCTCAACACCTCGAACCTCCCCTATTATCAAAACCGATTCGCCCAGACGCAACGCGGTTCTAAGTGCATCAGTGGGGTCAAACTCAGTGGATCCTGAACCAGAGGAGATAGACCTAGTAATCAACGACTGCATTTTGTACCCGTATCTTTGAAGAATATCCACTGGGATCTCAGCAGTATCTTCAATAGTTAGAATCCTAAAACGTTGTGGTATCTCCAATATCAACGCGCTAAGCAGAGAAGTCTTTCCCGCTCCGCGACTTCCCGCTATAAGCAAAGACGCCTGACCATCAACCAAGAAACTAAGGAAACCAGCAGCCGTAAGAGAAATCATCTTATTATCGATAAAGTGCGTAAGCGTCCAAGGCTTCTGACGATGCTTCCTCAAAGCAAAAGCAATACCACGAGGAGTAAGAGGATTACTAATAGCAGCAACACGAGTTTGATAACTCTCAAGATCCATATCCAACACAGGAGAAGCCTCAGAGAAAGCCCTACCACTAAGAGTCCTAAAACGAGAGGCAAGAGCATCAATGTCACCAACAGACAAGTAGACATTAGACGTATACTCTTCACCCTCAACCACAAGATGCAACGGGTTATTAGTCACAGGCGCATTCACATAAATATCCTGTATCCGAGGATCCAACAAAAGATCCTCAAGAATACCAAAACCAGCGGTATAACGCGCGAAAATATCAGCAAGATACTCAATCCTACTCGCGTTAACATTAAGACTAAACTCTTTAACAAACCTTGTAATAACCTGCTTCCCAAAACGCTGAAAATACTCCCTAGTAGTCTCCGCATCCATAAAAGAAGCATCCTTAGGTCTATGACGCGAAAGATGCAACCTAACCTTCTCCAACAAATATAACTCCCTACGAGGTAGATCATATTCCGGGGGAACCACAAAATAAAGCTTTTCAGGACGTGTCCTAAGCATATACAACGAGATGTTTATAGGACGCCCACCCTTACGCTGCACCTCATATGACTCCAAAAAAACAGCATCAGGAGGCGGCTCAAGCTGAATATAAGAATCAATAAACCCCGGTCTAACATATGGCCGTATATAGTTAGTATAAAAGAAATCACTGTCAATGTTTTTTTCCACAATACGCTGTTTAAACTCAGCCTTCGCGATCATCTCAGATATAATGTTATAGTATTTCTCCTCACATTCTTTACAACGTGTATCTGATAATTTTTTTCTTTTTATTATCTCCCCAAGCTTATGCAGAGCAAGAACTGGATCACTACAAGAAATATCGATTACTGATTGAATCTCCTTTTGCCTATTCTGGTTACATGTTTTACATTTGTCAAAATCTTTGCTAGGAAGTTTTAGATCACCATATACTTCTATACCTTCGATGAAACGAGTTAGATCTTTAAGGATTTCTAGCTCGTCTCCTCTGAAGACTTTAACAAAAGCATGATTAAGTATAATCCTGTTTACACCGTGTTCTGTCTGAAGTATTTTAAAAATATTTGCCCTGCAGGTTTCATCAAATATCGTGGAGTTTCCCATGTTGCAGTTCCTGCAGTTTATGATAACGGTTTTAACATCTGTCTTTCTTATCGCGTTATAGGGACAGAGTTTTTCCCCCATAAAATATCTCCCCCAAACAATAAAATATATATAGATTCATATTATATAATTTTCTGAATTAATGGGGGTTAAAGATTGAGAGAGAACGACTCTGAATATGAAACAAGCGCTCTCAAAAAAAATTATATTCTAGGACGTAAGGAGAAAAAACTAGAAGGAGCATTAAACATTGGGAGATACTATGCCTTAGATTCATCCCTAGGAGCAGATGTCTATGTTGATGTTTTACGTCCCCATGTTGTTCTTATCTGTGGTAAACGTGGCTATGGTAAATCGTATACTATCGGTGTATTTATAGAGGAGATCGGTCGGTTGGAGGAAAAACTTAGGAGAAATCTTGGAGTTGTTGTGATTGATAGTCTTGGTATTTTTTGGACAATGCGTTTTCCTAATAAGGAGTCTGTCGAAGGGTTTAGGAGATGGGGTTGCAAACCAGAGGGCATTGACATAAATCTTCTTGTACCTAAGAAATTTGTAGGAGAATATAGGAAGAAAGGTATTGATACAGGTAGTTTTTCCATCAGGGTCTCAGAATTATCTCCATATCATTGGTGTCAGCTTTTTAATGTCAAGTCTACTGATCCTTTTGGAGTTGTTTTGACACGGGCGGTTCTTAAAATGCAGTCGTTGTCTACTCAGTTTTCCGTCGCTGAGTTGTTAGAATGTATTCAGAATGATGAGAGAAGCAGTGATAATGTTAAGGGTGCTGCTGAGAATTTTTTAACCATAGCGGAATCTTGGGGTGTTTTTGACAGAGATGGTATACCTGTTACTGATTTGGTCAGTCGAGGGAGGATTACGGTTATTGATGTGAGTCATTTACCGGATCCTAGTTTGAAGGTTATTGTGGCGTCTCTTATCGGTGAAAAAATCTTTGAGGAGCGTGTACGGGAACGTAAGGTTCATGAGCAGAAAAAAATGGGTTTAGATGTTGAAGAGAAAGGTATTCCAATGGTTTGGCTGGCTGTTGATGAAGCGCAATTGTTTTTACCAAATAATAGAGATGTCCTCAGTAAGGATGTTTTTATCAATGAGTGGATGCGGCAGGGTAGGCAGCCTGGTCTTTCTTTGATTATGGCGACACAGCGCCCTAGTGCTTTGGAATCTGAAGTCTTGTCTCATAGTGATATGATCATCTGCCATAGGCTTACTGCTCAGGAAGATCTTGATGCTTTGAGTAGAATTCGCCCTACGTATATGCATGGTGATATCAAAGAGTCCATTAAAAAGATAGGAGACGAGAAAGGCGTGGCTCTTGTAATTGATGATACTTCGGAGTCGACACATGTGATCAAAATACGACCTCGTCTTAGCTGGCATGGCGGAGCTGAATCACTTGTCGTAGAACCACATTAAAAATAATTAATTTTGTTTGGTTGTAACTGTTATGAGAAAAACGGATGATATCGCATCTGAGATGATTCCTATTAGACTTATCATCAGCATAGCTGTGATGGCAGCCGTAGCAGCTATGATAGCGGTTGGATATAGCAATCTCAGTGTAACACTCGCTGAAAATCAGGTGGAAAACGAATGCCGTAATCTTGAGTCAAAGCTTTATACGATGATAGGCAGTGGCATAGCAAGAGATGCAAACGAGGTAAATGCGGGTGAGGGGACAAAAAGAA
>Ga0209636_10000034_pt1 | contig 95583 bp, 91 predicted proteins | sample DeeMarSWOR152_54_FD_187464 | JGI IMG/M metagenome (GOLD analysis project Ga0209636, IMG submission 187464) | Marine sediment microbial communities from White Oak River estuary, North Carolina - WOR-1-52-54 (SPAdes) (version 2) | ecosystem: Environmental > Aquatic > Marine > Intertidal zone >...
AAGCGGGATATCCCTCTTCACCAGGCATTTCTTCCAGTCGCCCAGAAATTTCGCGAAGGGCTTCAGCCCATCTGGAAGTTGAGTCAGCCATTACTGCAACGTTATAACCCATATCCCTGTAATACTCGGCAAGCGTTATACCAGTGTAAATACTTGCTTCTCTTGCGACAATCGGCATATTGGAAACGTTCGCCACAAAGACCGTTCTGCTCATTAGCGGTTGGTCAAGACGAGAGATCTTTAACTTTGAAAATCGTTCTAAAACATCCGCCATTTCATTTCCACGCTCGCCACAACCAACATAGACTACTATATCTGCATCGATCCACACAGCAAGCGTCTGCAATACAACAGTCTTTCCCGTTCCAAACCCGCCTGTGATTGCCGCTATTCCTCCTTTTGCTACAGGAAAGAAAGAGTCAATTATTCGCTGACCACTCAGCAGTGGCATAGTCGGAGACAACATCGTTTTATAGGGGCGTGGTCGCCTTACTGGCCATGTATGCATTAAGAATAATCTCTTTACGCCTTCAACGGTTCTAATCTCTGCTATTGGATCGGTTATTGTATAATCACCCTCAGAGCATATGTCCTCCACAACTCCTGTAACATGAGGCGGAACAATAATTCCATGTTTAACAAGCGGGGTTTCTTGCACTATCCCGAGAAGATCTCCGCCAATAGCCTTTGTTCCTTTTTTAATCTTGGGTTGGAAATACCATTTCTTCTTTCGATCCAGTGCTGGAGCCTCTACACCTCTTTGAATAAGTGGTCCAAATGTGTCTGAAATGACCGTGAGAGGACGTTGAACTCCATCAAATATTTGTCCAATTAGACCTGGGCCAAGCTCAACTGAGAGGGGCTTAGCCGTTCCGAAAACTTTTTCTCCAAGTTTCAGTCCTTCAGTTTCTTCATAAGCTTGAATAACGGCCACATCACCCTCAAGGCGTATGATTTCGCCAATGACGCCAACTTCTCCCACTTTGACAAGCTCAAACATCCTGGAACCAGTCATGTGCTTCGCGGTTACAAATGACCCTGCAATACGAGAAATTGTGCCAACAGTAGTTTCAGACAGGTTGAATCACCTTTTTTGATAATTCTTTCAAGCTTATCATAATTTGAGTTCTATCCCTGTTTTACGCTTAATAAGTTCATTTATGGGATCCAATAACATTAGAGAAGGGCCGCCAACGTTTGGAATCGAAATAATTAAGGGATATTCGTGTTCTTCAGTGATTTCGTTTATCGTAGCACGAATTCTATTTGCTATATGATCTGTCGTAATTATGACGGCGAAATCAGGTGTTTCTAGCAGTTCACGAATACGCTTTTCGGCTTCTTCAGCATCTTTAACAGAGTAAGCATGCTCCAATCCGGCTAGTTTAAAACAATTTACCGTGTCCCCGTCAGCTACAATCGCGGTCTTCATTCAGATCACTCGTCTAACGCTTTCTATAATCTCTACTGCTGTTTAAATAGAACACATTTTCGCTTTAAAAAGCATAACCATTTCTATGGGGCTTGAATCGCGTTTGATAACTCTTTTTCACATACGCAATTCCATAATTTCCATAATTTCATTCTCCAATTATTCATGATAGACACTCTAACAGCAGTTGTGTTTTCTTCTCCAGCTCTAAGCTCGAAATACGCCAAAAATCGTGGCGCCGGGAATGGGATTCGAACCCATGCGGACCAGAAGGTCCACGGGCTCTCAAGGCCCGCGCGTTATCCACTCTGCCATCCCGGCTCTTTCTGTTTAATTTGGTTTCCTGTTTATTTCTGTTTTCTCTTCTTGTATGACTCTTTCGTTCAGTAAAGGTAATTAAGCGCTAAGCCTTAATGGGCGTTCTTATGGAAAAAAACGTAACCGTGTCCATTAGCCAAAAGTTGTTGGGCGCGGTCTTTGAAGGCGCAAAGCGGCTTTATCCGAGGGAGACATTTTTGCTTCTCCGCGGCAAGAAAAGCAACGACACTATTCGCGTTCTCGAGCTTGTGGTTCCGCCCTTGGCGGTTCACGGGCGCGGTTTCGCCAATGTCCCGCTTCACATGTTGCCCATGGACTTTTCCATTGTAGGTACTGTTCATTCGCATCCTTCTGGCAATTTAGCGCCTTCAGATGTGGATTTCAACCATTTCTTCGGTCGGATACTCATGATTGTGGGGTTTCCCTTCGCTGGCGCTCAGAACGTTGCGGTTTACAACTCGAACGGAGAAAAGCTGCTGTTGCAGATAACTAAGGATTAAGCAGGCGTGTACTGTGTTAGCTTTCCTGGGCGCTTGACGATTTGTATGCTTCGATGAAATCCATTGCAAACTTGCTCGCGTTTTTTTCTGTGCCCTTGTGCTTTTTATCTACTGATGTGCGCAGGTGATGGTAGAACTCGTGCAAAATGACGAAGGGGTTTCCCATAACGTCGCTACTGAGCAATGAAATAGTTTCGTCTTTGGGCGTGTAACAGCCAGAAACGTTTGTCTTGCGGCCTTTAGGCAAGCCTATTTTCAGTTTCGGCGTGTTTACTCTGTAGTTCTTTGCAAGGAGCGCAAGGGCGTCTTCTGCTTTCCCATTCAGAATAAGCCAGACGACCAGTGGTTTGAAGTTAGTTTGCAACACGTGCGTTCCCGCAACAGATGAAATGCGCGTCTAATTAAAAGTGTTCGGGTTCTTAATGCGCTAGATGACTCTGGCAACCACGATTAGGTTGTTCAAGACTGCGATTAGAAGGAACACCGTGGCTGCTATGTATGCGCCTCTGAGTATGATGCGCGTGCATCGGAAGGAGCGGCTATTCTTATCTTGTGTCCTTAGCAGTGTTTTCTCTGCCTTATAGAACAGTAAGCCTACGATTATGGTTGTGGAGAGTTTTATGGCTGTGAATGCTGGCAAGCTTGTTCTGGTTATTTCGGCGAGGAACGGGTTGCCCTCAACGGCTCCGAAGTAAACTATTCCGATGACTGTTGTCAACCAATCCATGGAGCCCATCAGAACAAACGATAAGCAAGGAACTGTCCTGATTCTGAGTATGCTTGCCTCCTCCCTTCTCAACTGTCTTATATTGCGCTGTGCTGATTTAAGTATTGAACTGCGACTCACGATATATTTCGCAACTCGGATTAAACAAGAAAACCGCTCTTGCTTTGTGGCTTAGGCTGCGGACGGCGTTCAAAAACCCATAAATATTTCGAGTACCGAAAACATCTAAGCACAAGCCGAAAAAAGGGCCGGTAGTCTAGCTCGGTTAGGACATCTGCTTGACGTGCAGAAGGTCGCCGGTTCGAATCCGGTCCGGCCCACCACCATCCAGAGCAAAGTGAGGCTGCTGGAAGATGGGAGAAAAAGTAGCTAGCGGTTGCATTTTCTTCTGTAAACTAGTCCTCCAAATAGAGGATGCGGCTAGTAGAAAACGAGAACAAACAGAAGAACAAAGCCTTTAGTCATGCTTGGTCCCCACCTTTTTGCGGCTTTTCTTTAAGTAGACGAGTAGACTTGTGCCGACAACAGCAACAATAAACATTAGGACTTTTCTATAATCATTCTCTTTTGTGCTTAAAATCATCGAAAGAATCGGCGTGTCTTTCGAAAATGGCTGAGAAGAAAGTGAAAGGGGACTTTGACTTAACGATGAAACTGGCGACTGAGATGGGGAAAGAGTTGGAGAAGGGCTGGATGAAGGTTGTGGGCTGTCTACGGTGAAGTAGACTGTAGAGCTGCCAACCGCTCCGGTAAGCCAGGCATGCGCGACGGCTATCAAAGTATAATTACCATTAGGCAATCCTGACAATACTGCGCTTCCCTCTATTTCATGCCCGCCTAGTTGCGTTCCGTTTATTACACCTGAATAACTTGTTCCCTCAAGGCGATACTCGATAAACTCGACTCCAGCAAGTGGAGCGACAGCTGTAATGTTAACTGGAACATTGTTTGTTGTATATGTTGTGGCGTTTTTCGGCGAATTTATTGAAACTGAAGGAGTACTGGCTACTTTGAAGTACACCCAATTGGATGAGTAGGTGTTTCCCTCAGCATCTCTTGCATAAACCACTATGCTGTGCGAGCCCATAAATGAAATTGTTAGGGTTGTGTTCCCTGTGAGCGTGACGTTTGCTTTGTTGTCCAAGCTGTAACCCATCCATGAAACAGGTTCGCTTACAGTGAATCTTAACGGTATTTTCTTTACAGCTTCATACAGGCCTATTTGGTAGAGCCCCGACGTAGGCGACAGAATTTTAATGTTTACGTGAGAATCTGGTGAAGGCGTCGCTGTCTGCGAAGAAGATGGTGGACCAGACGAAGGAGGAGAAAAAAATGGGTCAGAACTTACGCTAGATACGTTTGATATAAAATTATACACGCCATTTGTATTGTTAATAAGTTCATTATTGTAAACTTGCTCTTTTGGCGAATCGTAGAATGCCACAGCATAATAATTAGCCTGCATATAATTCTCGTAAACTTTATTGCTGCTGGAGCCAGAAAGGCAAATGCCGTAATAATTGCTGCTCATGTTGTTTCCAAAAACGCTGTTTTCGTAAGCATTAACAAGATTCAAACCGTGGAAACCGTTTCCAGTTATGTTATTCTTTGAAACTGTGATAAAACGAGAACTGAAGGAGATTACCATGCCAACACCATTTTCGACTATTTGGTTTTCCGAAACTGTACTGGCTGAACACTGAAAAACGACGGCGCCTTCGTTATTCAAAGTTATTTCATTCTTGGAAAGAGTTACAGACGAAGAAAACGCAATTCTAATACCACAATCACCGTAGCTGTCCACTATTCGGTTTTCGGAAATTAAAATGTTGGAACAGCTCTCAAAGTTAAGTCCAACAAAATTGTTACTTACAACGTTGCCACTAATGTTGGAACCTGTGCAACCGCTAACGTACACACCACACATGTTTTCGTAGACAGGTCCACCGGGTGGTGGTAGATCGCCAGTAACAATTCTTTTACCGCTGTTCTGAATAGTGAAACCACAAATTTCGACGTTATTAGCTGCAACGATAACAACGTCGCCGGTGAAATTCCCATCAATTATGGTTGAAGTTTTATTTTCACCTAAAAGTTTGACATGTTTGTTAATTAAAACATGTTCATAATAGTGTCCACTCCGTACGTAAACGGTGTCGCCAAGCGTTGCAGCATTAATTGCCGCTTGTATAGACGAAAAGTCCGCCGCTGGATCGTCATCATCCACAATCCATATTATAGTTTCTGTAGTTTCGGCCCTTGATAGCTTAATTAAAGCTGAAGCAAAAAGGCTCGAGAAGAAAAGCATCAGGATAAAGCCTAAGGCTGTTTTGCTCCCAGCTTGACCTTTCACCGCAAGCACCAAATTATTATTACCTGTTTTCTGATAAAAGGGTTTTTATCAAGGTTTCTTGACAAAACAGGCTAGAAACGCGCTTTTTTAGTCAAGGAATCTTGACCAAACGCCAGTTTCTTAGTCAAGGTTTCTTGACTAAACAAGTCTTCCAACGCTATTAATGCAACGTTTTTATTCTACAGTGCTTCGGGGAAGCAAAAACTAACAAAGTTTTGTACAGTTCCAAACGCGAGCAAGGAAGCAAAGCAAAAGCAGAAAAAGAAATGTAAAACCAGCCATGTCTACAAGATGAGTCAGAAAGGCGTCAGTGTTAAAGAGATTGCTGAAAAAATGAAGTTGAGCTAAAAGTTGTTTGCAGCCATTCTGCTGGTTTTTGCTTTCTCTATGATTTGCTTAAGCGTTTCCTTTTGAACTCCTGTTTTTCTGGCAAGTGTTGATGGTTTTTCTTCGAATAGCTGCTTCATGAGCACTATTCCTGAATTGACTAGTTTTGTTTTCGTTTCGCTTTTTAAGCCTCTAAGACAGCTTAGTGGATACAAGTTTTTTTCTTCAATCATGTTTCGCAAACTAAAGTTGGTTGGTGAACTCCATCCGATTTGGAGGATGTTCCTGCATTTGCCGTAGCGTCTTGCGTGTTCTGAGTATCTGGTGTTGGTGACTATCATTGCTCTGTCAATTTTCAAGTTGCTTTTGCCAAGTTCAAAGCCTTCAGTAACATCCTCCAGAATGGCTCTGGCTATTCGGCTTTCATCCAGCCCAGTTGGAGTGTGATAATTCATGTGATGTTTTGATTCAACAAAATATGTTACGCCATCTTTTCTTGCGATGGCATCAACTTCGTGTTCCACACATTTTCCTGTTACAAGCCTGTTAGGAGTTACCTCAAATCCGTTGTGCGCCAGTAAAATCTGAACAAAGTTTTCGAATTCTGGCTTTGAGTCCATCAAGCTTAAACCTTTTCTCAGATCAAGAAGATATAGAATTGCGGGCTTGTATTTGCGTAGCAGCCTGAACGTCATCTGAAGAATCTTACTGGTTGGGATTCCGTCGTACAATCTTTTTTCGACTTTTCCAGCAACCTCATCGGCAATTCTCCTGCTTGCACCCATCCTCAAACAAGTTTTAACGACTTTCTCTCTATCAAATAACTGCCTAGTGCCATCCGCCTTTGTTACAAAAACGCCCAACGCTCACACCACCCGACCGTCACCAAAACTGATCATCAAATACTCTGTTAAATATATAATTAAATATGTTTTTCCGCAAACCGTAAGGATTTCTTGACTAAAGAAGACACCAGCTGAAGTTTTCTTGACAAAGAACCTGAAATTCAACCTGCGTTTCAGCCTTTAAATAAGGGGGCTATAGTCTTTTCCGAGCAGCTAGTATACTCCAGTTGGGCCTATTTAAAAGGCGGTATAAGTCAAAAATAACACAGCAGTCTTAGGCTCCAAAAGCTCTTGAACCTTGTTACTAACCTTACGTCTTCACCTGCACCAGCAATCCAACATTCGCCAACCCAAGCAGAACCCAATCCACACAACAAGCAGTCACATGCCCTTTAAACCAGCCAATGGAATATTCCGCCTGCATACGCCAATTACGTTTCATACCTTTTTTTGTTTAACCGCCAAGCGCCTTACTTTTTCTTCTCTTTGATTTTCCCTTTGAAGCTTCTGATGTTTTCCTCACAGATGTCCTTTTTCCACGTACATATGCCGCCAATAATCTCACCAAGGTAGTACTCAAACTCTTCATTTGTCAAGTCGCTGGAGCACTCCACTCTATACACGATTTCACCTTTCTCTCTGCTTGCAGTTATCGCAATCAAGACGTTATCGTGACTCATGATCGCAGCCTCCGTGCTTACTTTAGGCAATTTTAGATTTAAAGCTGTTCTACGGCGGCGCATGAAGGTGCGCGCAAGGACCAAAAATATGAGTCAACTTGCTGTTTAGGCGAGCTTTGACGCGCTTGCACCAAAACAGATAAAAACTCGCTCAGTATCCATGAAAGCGAACGTGAGGACTATATATGCCGGCTGAAATCTTGGATGTGGAAAAATTTGTGGCAATGAGCGCCCGCGCCAAATATTGTGCAGTTAAAAGGCTTAAGGAAGCTGTGAAGCTTAAGCTTCGCACGCCAAGCAGACTCTACACTTTGAAAGTGGAGCCCCTAAAAGCAGAGGAAATAATCAAGAAGCTCAAATGTGAAATCCAAGAACTCTAAACACGAAACCAGTAACAACAAGAATTTTTAAATAACTCTTGGCAAAACCTTGAACGGTGAATTGAATGCCTTGCACAGTTATCGTAGGCGCCTTCTGGGGAGACGAAGGCAAAGGAAAAATAATCTCCTATCTCGCCCTCAAAGATAAACTTGACTTTTGCGTGAGAACAGGCTCAGCGAACGCTGCACACACGGTTTGGATGGAAGGAAACCGCTACGCGTTGCACATGGTTCCAGCCGCCTTCCTGAACGAAAAATGCCGCTTACTAATCGGCGCAGGAGCCAACGTCCACGTTGCAAAATTCCTCGAAGAAGTCGAGTTAACAAAAGTTAAAGGGCGCATCGGCGTGGACCAGCAAGCCTCAATAATCGAGGAAAAACACTCCGTACAAGACAAAACCAGCGCTCACTTGAAAGGACTAGGCACCACAGGCTGGGGCGTTGGACCAGCCCTTGAAGAACGCGCAAGAAGAACAGCCAAACTCGCCAAGGACATTCCCGAGTTGCAACCCTATCTCGCGGATGTGGCAACAGAAATTAACGAAGGAATAGACGCGGGCAAAGAAGTTTTGCTTGAAGGAACCCAAGGTTTCATGCTTTCGCTTTTTTATGGAACATACCCGTACGTGACTGGAAGAGACACGGGCGCCGCGGCGGTATGCTCCGAAGCAGGAGTAGGCCCAACAAGAGTAGACGACGTTCTCATAGTGTACAAGTCATTCATAACCCGAGTTGGCACTGGTCCTCTGCCTGGGGAAATGACGAAGGAAGAAGCCAAAAAAAGAGGCTGGTTTGAAACCGCCGCCGGAACAGGCCGCGACAGGCGTTCTGCTCCATTCGATTTTGAATTAGCCAAGAAAGCCGCCAAGATAAACGGCGCAACACAAGCCGCTGTGACAAAACTCGACTGCATGTTTCCCAAGTGTCAAAGTGCGAAAAAATTCGACGCACTTCCCACAGACGCAAAACAGTTTATAAAAGAAGTTGAAAACAGGACTGGACTACCCGTGGTTCTAATCGGCACAGGACCTGAAGCCCTAGACATTATTGACAGAAGAAAATAGCAAACTTTTATTTCTAAAAATTGTTACTGTTTCATTTTAGAGGTAACTTAAATGCATAAAACTAACGGTTACGTTAAGGCTTCCGCGAGTCTTCTTGTGCTCCTATTTGCGGCGGGATTGCTCGTTGGGGGACTATTGAGCTATTACATAACCTTCCAAGAAATGACCAACCTGAGTAACGAAGTCGTATCTCTGCAGAGTCAGGTCTCAGGGCTCAGAGGCGCTCAAAACGTTACTTACCAAAACATCACGATCTACCAGAATGTCACAGCCTTAGCGGACATCTACGCAGATGTGCGAAATTCGGTTGTGCTGGTTCAAGGAACCACAAGCGATGGAGGAGTGCAAGCCTCAGGTTTCGTCTATGACTTTTCGGATAGAAATGTTGTGATAACCAATTACCACGTTGTACACGATACTTCAGGTTTAAGCGTTACCTTCTCAAACGGAAACGGATACTCAGCCACAGTCCTCGGAACTGACCCCTACGCGGATTTAGCGGTTCTTTCGGTTGACGCTCCTGCCAGCGAGTTCAAGCCTGTCGAGATTGTCAGTTCGTCTACGTTGCGTGTAGGCGATCCAGTTATAGCCATAGGAAACCCCTACGGTCTAGTCGGCTCACTAACCACGGGGGGGGTAAGCGCTCTGGGCAGAACCCTCACGGAAGAAGACTATGCAGGTGGCTTCGCAATTGCGAACATCATACAAACTAGCACGCCTATAAACCCTGGAAACTCCGGGGGTCCACTGCTGAACGCTGTTGGAAAAGTCGTGGGCGTAACAACGGCAATAGTCTCTGACTCGCAGGGATTAGGCTTCGCCGTTCCATCAAACACTATTCTCAGGGAAATATTCGCCTTGATAACAACTGGAACTTACAGCGACCACTCTTACTTGGGCGTTTCAGGACAGGACATGAGCTACAACACAGCGCAGCAAATAGGCGCAAGCGTTACTTACGGGTGGAGAATCGCTTCAGTCACAGGTGGAGGTCCTTCAGATGGCAGATTGGAGGTCAACGACATTATAATTGCTATGAACGGAACTATGATAAAGAACAATGATGATCTGGCAAGCTATCTTGCAGAGAAAACTCTGCCAGGACAGCTCTTGGTTCTCACCGTGGTGCGAGGCGACTCAACAATTGACGTGAACGTTATTCTGGGAAAAAGACCCGCACCGCCAACATGAACTTTGATCTACCTCAAAAATTTTCTTTCCCAGAAAGCAAATTTTTTCCCACAGTTTTCAGGCATAGCAGCGATATTAAGCGTTTATCTCTTTTCAATAGGAACAAAAGTGCGTCCATATTCACCAATGTACTTTGATGTAGGGCGAATGAGCACTGCATCAGCGTACTGTTCTAACACGTGGGCGGTCCAGCCTGACACTCGGCTTGAAGCGAAAAATGCGGTGAAGAATTCTTTGGGAACGCCCAACGCGTGAAGCAATAATAAGAGAGCCCCCTTCCGAAAACAACGAGGATGGCAAGACCATGAGATTCCCCCTTCGATTAAAATGCTTGCAATCAACTCGTATGTCCAAATAGGTCGGGAGACCAGAAAATAATACGACGTGACATTTTTAAATTTTCCTTTAAGCAACCGTTTTCGTAGTCAAAACGTATGGTTTTAAGCACTTAGGTCGGAACTTTTTTAAATGATAAATTCTTGATATAAGAAAGCTAGCAAAAAAATGCGTCTATACATTTTAGTCGTGTTCAACTGGCTTTAGAATAATAGGGAAGAGGGGAGGTTACAATGTATATGCCAGAACATAAGACATTAGAGAGAAGTATCTGCACTGTAGAGCAGCTCAAGAGCTATGTAGACCTTTCTCCTAATGAAGAAAAGCAGTTAGAGCAAGTAGTTCAGGCTCACCCTATGCGTGTTAGTTTATATTATATGTCGCTGATAAACTGGAACGACCCAAATGACCCCATAAGGAAAATGGTTTTGCCCTCTTCAGAAGAATTAAACCTTGAAGGTTTTTATGATACGAGCGGTGAAGCTGAAAACACGAAAATGGCTGGGCTACAGCACAAGTACTCGGAAACCGCGTTAATATTGGCTACAAACAGGTGTGCCACCTACTGCAGATATTGCTTCAGAAAACGCCTTGTTGGATTGCCGAGTGAAGAGATAATAAAGCGTTTTGAAGATGCCGCAGAATACATAGAAAAGCACAGGGAAATAAACAATGTTCTGATTAGTGGCGGAGACCCGCTTGTGCTTTCTAATGAAGTTATCGAAAGATTTCTAGAGACATTGACAGCGATAGGTCATCTTAGTTTCATAAGATTTGGTAGCAAGGTTCCAGTCACCCTTCCAGATAGGCTTGCCGACCCCGCACTTCTTGACATTTTCAAGAAATATTCACAGAGCGACAAGAGACTATATGTTGTAACCCAGTTTAATCATCCACGAGAAATAACCCCCCAATCTATTAGCGCAGTAAGCAATCTGATCGAAACAGGCGTTTTATTGAGCAATCAGACAGTTCTACTTAGAGGAGTTAATGATGATCCTGAGACGCTTGCAACTCTAATGAACAGACTGGTAAGTATTGGCGTTACACCTTACTATGTTTTTCAATGCCGCCCAGTCAAGAGAGTTAAAAGTCATTTCCAAGTTCCGATATGCGAAGGAGTAAGAATAGTGGAGAAAGCAAAGGCAAACTGCAATGGCCACAGTAAACGCTTCAAATACGCTATGTCGCACAAAACTGGCAAAGTAGAGATACTAGGTATAATTAACGATGAAATTTACTTTAAATATCATGAAGCAAAAAACAGGGAAAACTTAGGCGTGATGTTTAAACGCAGGGTGGATGAGAAAGCAGGATGGCTGGATGATTTCAACACGGATGATGGGCTAGATTAATAAGGAACCAGAATTTAGAGTTGCAAAAGCTTAAAAGTGAAGTGGTATGTTCAGAGCAATGCTTAGTCTCGCCGAGTTGCTACAGCAATACGTCGGTTTAAGTCAAATCATTAGTGAAATAGTTGCTTTCGCGATTATATTCACGCTGGCAATTGTTATTGCTTGGATAGGGCATTCACTTTTTAAAAGGTACCTAGTAAGATGGGCTGCAAAAACCCAGACACACTTGGATGATGAGATACTTCGCAATGTGCGGGCGCCAATATTTCTTCTTGCGATTTTGTTTGGTTTATATTATGGCTTAGTGGGCGTTGCTTCGCTTCAGGCTTACTCTCAAGAGTTTGCTTTAGCATTCACAGTTGGCCAAATCTTGGTTGTAACCTTCATAATAACGCGTATAACTAATGTTCTAATAAGCTGGTACGCTGAACAAAGCGTAAAACGCGGAAGAAACGTAAGCAACCACATATTATTCATTCTCAAGAAAGTCTTACAGTTTTTCATCTACTCTTTTGCTTTACTCATAATCCTTGGAGTTTTTAATGTAGACCTCTCAGGTGCCATCGTGGGTCTTGGTGTAGGCGGCATAGCTATAGCTTTGGCTTTACAGAGCATTTTAAGTGACGCTTTAAGCGCTTTTTCTATATATTTTGAGCGCCCGTTTGAAATTGGTGATTTTATTGTTGTTGGCGATTACGCTGGAACTGTTAATAAAATAGGCATTAAGTCTACGAGAATTCAGCTACTACAAGGGGAAGAACTGATAATTTCAAACAAGGAACTGACCACCAAGTCTGTAAGGAACTTTAAGAAACTGAAAAAAAGAAGAATCACATTCACGGTTCAGGTGAGTTGTGACACGCCTATTGAAAAACTCAAGAAAATCCCAGAAATCATAGCCGAGATAATAAAGAAAATAAAAATGACCGAGCTAGGCACGGTTCATTTTAGACAATTCGGTGACTTCAGCTTTGATTTTGATGTAGTGTATTATGTTAAAACAGGGGATTACACTAAATACCTAGACATACAACAGAGAATAAATTTCGGAATCTTGGAAGAATTTGAGAAAGAAAAAATCGATATGCCGTATCCAACTCAAAAGATCTTCTACGTCAATGAACTTGAAAAGCAGCCTAATCGATAGAGAACAAGTTTTCCAATTTTTTCTTTTGTTGGTGCACTGAGTTTCATTACTATACAGAGATTTCTATCCCAGGAATTTTCTTCTTTTCATAAACTATATCCGCGATTTTAGTAAAAACAGTAATCCAGATTAGATATATTATCGCTATAACTATCCACGTTTCAAGCACTCTATACGTTTGACCAGCAATCGTCTTACCAGCCCCTGTAAGGTCTAAAAAACCTATTAAGCCAAGAGCAGCAGTGCTTTTCGTTAAAGAACAGAACTCGTTGCTCCAAGCTGGAATCATTATTCTCAGCGTTTGAGGAAGAATCACGTGGCGAATGGTTTGCCATTTGGACATGCCAGTAGAAAGACCAGCCATCATTTGATCTTCAAAAACGGTTTCCATAGCGCCTTTTATGTAACCTTTCTGGTAAGCGGCGCTGTTTAGCGCAAAGACCGAAAAGCCCGTGATGTAAGGATTAATTGGTATATTAGTTAATGTTGGAAGGGCATATTGAGATATGAAAAGCTGAACTAGAAGCGGGCTTCCTCTGAAGAATTCAACATATAATCTAATTAATGTTGAAACAACTTTTCCTCCATGCATGTCGCCGATTGCTAGCAGCGTTCCAAGAGCTAGTCCAGCAAATATGCCGAACAAAGTTACTTCAACTGTTAAAATGAGACCGTCGAGGAGTAGCGGGAGGTTTTCGGTTATTAATTCAAGCATTTTGTTCCCGTTGTGTTTTCTTTATTAATCTTGTCAAGAATTTTCGTGCTCGTTCACTGTGCGGATTTTTAAAGAAGTGTTCTGGCGGGCCCGTCTCTACTATTTTGCCTTCGTCGTAAAATATCATTTCATCTGCTACTTCACGCGCGAAGGGCATCTCATGGCTTACTATGAGCATAGTTGCGCCTTTTGTTGCCAAATCGCGTAAGGTATCTATTACTTCCCCAATCAATTCAGGGTCAAGAGCAGAGGTTGGCTCATCCAATAATATGATATCGGGGTTTCGTGCTAACGCTCTCGCTATGCCCACTCTTTGTTGCTGCCCCCCAGAAAGCTGGGCTGGATAGTGATGCGCCCATTCTTCCATTTTAACTTCTCTGAGCGCCTGCAGCGCCCGCTCTCTTGCCACCTCCTTCGGAAACTTCAACACACGTCTCAGTGCGAGTTCTACGTTTCCAAGTGCTGTAAGATGCCGAAAAAGGCAGATGTGTTGAAACACGAATCCTATTCTGGCTCTTGCCTTGTTTAGGTCTACTCCAGGTTTAGTCAAGCACTCATCGCCGAGGAAAATGTCACCTTTGTCTGGAAGGGTCAACATCGCCATGCAACGTAGAAAAGTGCTTTTTCCTGAACCGCTTGGTCCAAAAATGAGTTTGATCTCGCCTTTTCCGATTTGCATTGAAACGTCTTTTACAGCAACAATATGCTGCTTATATGTCTTCCAGAGATGCCTACATTCCATCACATTTGCCATGTTTTCTATAACCCCAGTTTTTTCTTTTTTCTACTTCCCCAAGCATCAAGATACGTCGCAATTGGAAATGTTAAGAGTATGTACAGAAATGCCGAGGCAAGATAAGGTGTGACAGGATCATAGGTTGCTGCTCTGATCATATCCGTAACCTTCATTATTTCAATGACGCCAAGTACAAACGCATAAGCTGAATCTTTTACCAGAAGCGCGTATTCGCTCCCAAGACCTGGAGTTGAAAAAATAAAAACTTGAGGAATCATAACCCGCACTATTGATTGCCACCTAGATAATCCAAGAGAGCTACCAGCAACCATTTGCTCCTCGCCTACGCCTCTTATTGCTCCTCTAAAAATCTGCGATTGGTTCGCAGCGCTCCTCAAACTCAAAACGAAAACCGCTGTGAAAAATGCGTTCCCGAATGGAAACGGGACAAACAAGCCGAATCCGAAGTAAAACATAAGCATTAAAACTAGTTCAGGTACGCCTCGGAAAACTTTTTCGAACACATCCACAAGAAAACCAAGGCTCTTTTCATACGACCTTATGAATGCTAATGGAAGCCCAATTATAAACCCAAAAAAAAGAGAAAGAATGGAAATTGCCAGAGTAGTGGATACTCCACCTAGCATGAGCTGTAATTGCTGAAACACATCCAACATCCATCACGTTTCGCTAAGCATCCCATTTAGCCCTTAATTCATCCAACTGCCCCGAAGCAATTATGTCTGCAAGAGCACCGTCAATTTTTGCCACGAACGTATGTGCGTCCTTGTTGACTATGAAAGCAACTGGATAATATGGAATATCGTAAATAACGACAATGTTTTTCCCTTGAGCCTGATACTGCGCTATCCAGCTGCTAGTAATTGGTGTTTCTGCATAGACGGCGTCGACGCTAGGATTTGCGCTTGCCATATCTGTAATTGCGGCGCCGAAGTCATTAAATGCTCTATTATCTACACCAGCGTCATTTAACTCATCTTGTTCTGTTGTTCCTGTCTGTGTTCCAACTGTAACCCCTAAAGTCTTCAAGTCTGCTAAGGAATCAACTGTAGTAATGCCCAATGCGTCTCGTTTGCTTTCCAGCATTATCACTTGCCCTCTTGTTATGCTATGAGGCATAGTGAATTGCACTACTTCCAATCTGTCTGCAGTCACTGAGAATCCGCTTACTCCTAGATCCAACGTTTTAGCTTGGATTGAAGGTATTACAGTATCAAAGCCCACGCTTTGCCACTCAATAGTCAAACCTAATTTTTCTGCAATTGCATTTGCCAAGTCAACTTCGAACCCAATAATGTTGCCCGCATCATCTACAGATTCGTAAGGCGGCCAAGTAGGATCTGTGCCAGCACTAATTACACCTGTTTCGACAACGTTATCCCAGACAGGATCTGCGGCTGTACTTGGCGGCATTAATATGGGACTAGCAACCAACCCGATTCCGAAGCCCACTACAAGCATTATCACCAGAGCTATGGCAGTAACATATTTTGAGATTGCCAATTTTCTCCCCTCCGAACTCTTTTTTGCCTGTTACTGTATTTAAGGTTTAAAGTAGACACATGTACTGCAGGATTACAAAGGAACAGCGGTACCATAAGAAAGTAGTTTGCCGTGGCGATGTCGCTAGAATCAGCAGAAGAGCTTGTTAAGTTTTCAGTTTTTTGATAAGCCAAGCCATGTTCTTTCCCAAGTCTTCCATGGTTTTCAATCCTTCCTCATCACCCTCAACGTCTCCTTTTTTCCGTCCAATCCCGATATTCCAGTAAGAGGAGCCTGGCACGATCATTTGGCTTATGAGGAAGAAGTGGTTTATGGCGTCGAAGGTAGGGATTCCGCCTGCCCTTCTGACCGCTACGACCGCTGCACCCACTTTACGCTTGAACATGTCGGGGTTTGCTCGGACCACGTATCCTGCCCTGTCAATGAGCGCCTTCATCTCCGGAGTCATCATTGAAAAGTAGACTGGCGAACCTAGGATTATGCCGTCTGCCTCAATCATTTTTTGTATGTACGCGTTTACGTTGTCATCCTCGATTGCGCAACGTTTGTTCTTAGTGGAATAGCAGGTTCGGCAAGCGTTGCAACCGTGTATCTGCTCTCCAGCAAGCTGTATTAGCTCGGTTTCGATGCCTTCTGCTTCGAGAACCTGTAGAACACGCCGTATGAGTATGGCGGTGTTTCCGTCCTTTCTGGCGCTTCCATTAAAAGCAACAACTTTCACAGTGCATCGCCTGCAGCACTATTCGAAAGAGAACATAAAAAAGTAACGTAAACATGTTCTTTTATTATTTTGACCTTGAAGGCGGATTAAAACTCGTTGCAAGACAAATCTAGCCTATTTTAGCGGTCAATTGATTGCATCTTTTTAATAACAGACCCCGCGAACAATCTCAGCCCGTCCAGACTTGGAAGGTCACCGAAGAACAGCATAAAGTGCGTCACGCCTAAATCAGCATAAGGCTGCAGCTTCTTCAGGCAGTCATCAGGAGTGCCCACAAGATTGAGTTTCTCAAAATCGTCTATGGTAATCCTCTTCGGTTTACACTGCAAAAGTTTTTCGCCTAGCTCTTTTTGACCACGCACAATTAGCACTTGGCCGCCAGGCCAGCATGACTTCTCTATTTCTTGAGGGTCTCTGCCTACCGCACGGCAATAGTTTTCTAAAACTTCCAGTTTGTGCTTGTAAAGCTCCAAGGATGGCAAGTAGCCAAAGTCGTATCTGTCAGCGTATTGCGCTGTTACTTTCAATGTTAGTTTTTCTCCGCTGCCTCCTATTGTTATAGGAGGATGAGGTTTCTGCAGTGGCTTAGGCTCGCAGATCGCCTCATTTATTTTGTAGTGTTTTCCTTTGTAACTTGTCTTTTCTTCAGTCCACATCTTTTTTAGAATTTCCACGGCTTCCTTCATGCGTTCTATCCTGATTCTTGCGTTGGGAAATGGTATTCCGTAAGCTATGTGTTCTTCTTTCTGGACGCCTGCGCCTATGCCAAATTCTAACCTGCCGCCTGAGATGACATCGAGTGTAGCGGTCATTTTGGCGAGTAAAGCGGGGTTTCTGAAAGAACTGCATAACACCATGGTGCCCAGTCTTATCTTCGTGGTCAATGAAGAAAGCACCGCGAGAGTTGTCCAACATTCAAGTATAGGTCTCTTGCCGAACATTAGATGATCATCCAGCCACACGGAATGGTAACCCAATCGTTCACACTCTAGAACAACATCCCGAACACGATTAAACAATGGTGAGGTACTATTCTTTTCTCCGAATTCAAAAGCATAAAAAGGAAGAAACACACCGAAATTGACTTTGCTCAACCTACTGCCTCCTTCAAACTACGTAAACACTGCCTAAGCCATAACTAAAGGCTAAACTAGGCTATAATAGATGCTAGGCTACTGAAAACGCAATATAATAAAAAAGAGGTTTAACTTATATAGCGTCGCTGTCTCTTTCGCCTCTTATTCAGATGTTCCAAATTCCTCTGTGTCGTCGTACGGTGTCTCTTTTCTTCCTAACTTGGAGGTTATGAAGCCTACAACTATTCCCATGGTTATTGCAAACATCACCGATGTGATTATGCCTACCAGTTGCCATAAAGGTGATGCGACCAGCCCCAATGCAATTATCCCTCCCAATATGCCTGGCATTCCGTGTAAGTTATGAACACCACAGGTATCGACTCCGCCCGTTGCTTTCTGCAATCTCGGTTGTACGATTGTGTAACCAACCACACTAATTGCCCCCGCAATCAAACCAATTAACATGCTCCATCCTGGTGTTACGTTTGCAACGGTTGCCCCGATTGCTACACCGCCTGCGAGAGACGCGTTTGCGATATCACTGACTTCGATTTTGCCTCGGATGAGAATTGTAAATACGTACGTAGCGAGGGTTGCACCACATAGCGCTAAAACCGTGTTAATTGCTACAAGGGGAATTTTATCGACCGCTACCAAAGCGGAACAAAATGATGGCCAGAATATCCATAATGCCGCGCTTCCGAGCAGTGCAAATTCGTTGCTTGTTTTCGATGTGTTTATGGGCATACTGCTTTCTTTTTTCGTAGTTAACATTATTGTCATTCCAAGCGCAAAGTATGCACCAAAGGCGTGGATCATCACTGACCCAGCAGTATCCAAGAAAGCTCCTGTTGGAATCACAATACCGCTGAATAATAGCCATTCGTTAACAGCGTATAACGGTGTAAATAGCAATCCAATTAGCAGGTACTGTGAAGTATTAACTCTGCCTAGTGGACCACCGATAGCAATGAGCAGACTGGCAGCCGCAAACTCTGCGAATAATAGCATTGAAATGTTTGCTATCGATATGTCTGCAACTGAACCCCATAGGTACGGCCTAACTAGCATGTACAGGGGTAAAGATAAAGCGACTGCGAGGTAAGTGGCTGTTATTGATGTGTATCCATACTTTCTTACGAATACCATTAAGAACCCGAAGCCCATCAGGAGCATAACCAAAATGTGAATTGATTTCTCATACATGAATTCGTTCTCAGCGGTGGTCATTGCGCCCTCTTGTCCGTATTTATTCAATTGAGGCATCATAGCAATGCCGATCACTATAGAAATTATCATGAAAATAGTAGCCCATTTTTTCATACCGTTTCGCTTTATTTCAACGTCCATTTCATACACCACGTGTTGAATAAAACGTCACAATATTAGTCATAAGTATATAAATATTTCGAATTTAGTGACAAGCATATATAATTCTTCAGAAAAACTGAACAGTCAATGGCTACGCATCAGATAAGAACAAGATGTTGGTGGGGTCGCTGGGATTTGAACCCAGGATCGCATGCGCCCCAGGCATGTATCCTAAACCAAGCTAGAGGTTCCGCTACCAAGATACACAACGAAACCTTAGCTAGACGACGACCCCAGCAACCAACAAAATACATTTAGTTGTATTATATGTTCATTTTCTGTTTAAGATTATAGTTTAACTCTAAGGTCCTCTTTGATGACATTAAGGGCAACGTTTGTGACAGATCTTTTGATGTGAGGAATGGCTATTAGATTTTTTACATAAGTGTTTAGGCTGGCTCTGTCTTTGAATTTTGTGATCACGGCAGCGTCATAATCTCCTGTGATGTCGTAGACAGCAACAGTGTTAGCTGTCTTGGCGATTTCGTTTTCAACATGAGTGAGGTGGCTGCCTTCGGCTTGGATCAGTATTAAAGCTGTTAAACTGTAGCCCAATTTGACAGAATCTACAATTACTGTGTAGCCTTTTAGTATGCCTTTTTTCTCCAAGTTTTTGACGTGATTGAACGCCGTCCCCACAGATATTCCAAGTTTACGCGCTATTTTGTTGAAACTTAATCGGCAATCTTCTTGCAGCAAATTAATGATCTGAAGGTCAACATCATCTACATTTTCGATTAAGCCAGTTTTCACTTGAGCCATCCTAAACACCGTTTGCCCCATAAGCGTGCTTTAAACATTTGTTCATTTACTGAGAAGTTATATAAACATTACTCATAAAAAATGAAACATTTGTATATACCTTTACAGGTACAACGCCAATCAACTGGACGAATGTTCCACAAATATGGAAAGTAAACGAAAGAATAGAAAAACACCATAAAATCTAAAGATGAGTACGCGCCGCACTGACAAAGGCAGTTTTAAAGCTCGTTTTTGGCTTGTTCAGAAGTTTGATAAGTGGGTGAACGCTTAATGAAATCAGAAAAAGATTTGGAGATTCACTTGAACTCGTTTTTAAGGACATTCCACGACATTAATGAAATGAAGGCTTGCTGCTGCAAGGATTAATCTTTTGGACAGAAGACCCGCAGATTTAAGTGGATGCCTTCTGATTGCTACTCGAAAATCAATAATAGATTAAGCAAAAATGCTAGATATGTGGGTTTCTTGGTGGCGCCGGGACTGGAATTTTAACCCCACCCACTATTAAGGTATCCCCTGCAAACGCCTCTTTTTTGTTTTGGGGTATTTCATGAAGTGCATGCTCAGGTCGGTATGTCCTTCTTTTCAAAAGCCCATACGCAAATGGCAATCAGCACAACAGCCAGTGCAGTCAATATTATGAAGTCTCCTGGCTTGAACAGGTCGTCGATGATGACTGAGGAGTAGTCCCAGTATTTGAAGATGCTAATCGTTTTCATCCATTCAAGGCTTTTGGAAAAGCCACCGAAGGTGTACAGGAAAAATTCCGCAAAGACGAAAGCAAACGTTACACCCATGCCGGTTCTTACTTTCTGGAACAAAACGGCAGTAAGCATGCCGACTGCTGCTATGACCATGAGGAAGGGTAGGCAGCCTATCAATGACAGTGACACCGTAGCGGCAGAAATTTCATTGAGCGCATCAATGCTTGTTAGTCCGCCAGCAAGCCCTGCAATTGCTACTAGAATCATTAACAGGGCAATGACGCTCATAGCACCAAACTTCTCCAACAGATAACGTCTACGGGATATTGGTGTAGATAACATCACGTCCATACGTTTGTTCTCAAAATCACTCGCAATGACAGATACAGACAGATAGGCAATAAACAATCCAGCGAGCATCCACCACCAGCTGAAAAACTCGAGGGTTATGAATCCTTTGACTTCGAGCATGCTTATGCTTCTTCCTCCTGTAAAGCCAGCATAGACAGGACTCTCTAACAATTCCTTAAAGGGATCCTCGCCTTTTTCCGTTGTAGCAATGCCAATTAATACTGGATCAGACGTTTCGTCTATTACAGCCATAACCGCGTAATACCGTTTTTCCTCAAAATCCTTTTCAAAGGTAATGCTGGTCCCTTCACCTGAGTATGCGATTTTTGCCGTTACCATGCTTACGCGAGTGTCTTCCAGCACCATGTAGCTGGTTGCATTCTCCAGCGGTTCCCATGAGAGGGTAATATTGCCTCTTTGCTCGTTGGGAAGCTCCAAATTCACCTTATTTTCTCCTTCCAATTGTTCGGTTAATGAATCTTGGAAGAAGGGAAAAAGCTGTACCATGCCCGCGGAAACGACAAGGATTAGTATGCCGAATACTAGGAGTCCTTTCCATCCAGTTCTGAGTTCCATGTATGTTATTCTGCCAAGCATCATGCACCACCTCTTTCATGATTTTCTTTCTCCGCATAATATTTCAGGAACAATTGCTCTAAGCTATAGGTTTTCAGACTCATGTTCAGTATTCGATGATTTGACACCGCTCCGATGACACCGTCAAGGTTCTCGTGTATAGTCAGTACGAATCTACCATTATCTTGATGTATCTCACTTACGCCCTCAAGCTTCAACTCATCAATGTTAACGGGATCACCGAATTCAACCTCAAGCACCTTTCCTGTTTTTTCCCGCAAAACCTGTATGTCCTCCACCACTACCAGTTGACCCTTCCTGATTATGGCAACTCTGTCGCAGACGGATTCGACTTCTGCCAAATTATGTGAAGACGTGAAAATGGTTTTCCCTTGCTTTTTTTCTTCACGTAGAATGCGATAGAATTCCTGTTGCACAAGCGGGTCAAGTCCTGATGGCTCATCCATGATAATAAGCTCTTGATCCGCCATCAGTGTCTGAACGATTCCAACCTTCAGTTTGTTGCCCTTGGAAAGCTCATGTGTTTTCCGGTCAAGATCGAGTTCAAGCCGTTCAGCTAGGGATGCCATTTTTTTCTTTGAGCCGCATTCTCTTAACGAGAGTAGATACTTGAGATAAGATCTGACTTTGACTGATGGGATGAGACCAAAATCTCCAGGCAGATACCCTGTCTTTTTTCGTATTGCAACCGCATCTTTATGCGAATCCAATCCGAATATGGTTATCTCGCCTGCTGTTTTTGCAATCAATGCGAGACACGTCCGTATGGTGGTTGTCTTACCTGCTCCATTAGGTCCAAGAAAACCCGTTATTTCGCCTTTGTACACCGTGAGACTTAAGTCCTTAACACCTACATGGTTTCCGTACATTTTTGTCAGATTTTTTGTCTCTAATACTGGCACCTTATTCATTATTTTTCCTCCACTTAGTTGATCTATATAGCATCAGATCAGGCTGACTCTCAATTTTTAGGTTCACCTAAATAATATTCGTTAGGCACATATAACAACTACCCAAAATAAATTAGACTATCTAGGAAAACCTAAGATATTTTAGAGAAACGCATAGATGCCTAAGAAACTTCAAAAACTTTCTTGTCTTCTTTGCTGCAGTATTCTTTGAATTTCTCTGCCCACCTTCTAATGAAATCTGGTTTGTTCGACGAATCGGCCATGAACTCCACGAATCTTGCAAACTGCAGTATTGTTTTTGGATCCAACTGATGTTCAAGAATATGTGCATCTCTCAGCGCTACTTCCCTTGGGACCAAGATTATCTCAAGAAACTTCGCAAAAGTCTCATGCCTTTTTCTGACAAGCTGGGCAATTGCCGTTCCCTCATCAGTGAGCCTGATACCACCATATTTTTCATAGACAACCAAACCCATAGCTTGAAGCTTATTCATCATCTCAACAACGCTAGACGGTTTGACATTTAGATCCGACGCAATGTCTTTCACACGAGCGAAACCTTTCTTTTCGATGATACTGTGAATGCCCCGCAAATAATCCTCTGTTCTTCCCGAAACATTATGCAACAACAATGTAAGCCTCCCTAATGATTTTAGATAGACCTAATAAAAAACTTACCATCGAATTGGATAATTCTTCAGTTAATATTCAGGTTTTCAAAAAGTGCGGGGTGAAATTTGAACAAGCGACAACGGAAAATGTCTCCTGTATAATTCCCTTCTTTCTAATTACTACGTACACTCTATTGCCTCACTGCATATTAGAAAGAAAAAATGAATGGACCTCTGGGTTTCGTGGTGGGGTCGAATAGATTTAAACTCTCGTTTAAATTGTCTCACTTCAGGTATGTTTTATCTGCAAAAAATGTTGCCATTAGGACGAGAGTTCGAACCTCTCCCAAGCTACCATGAAACCAAGTCAGGTCGACTTTCAAACTCTCGGGTTAATGATGGTTCGAAGGTTGAATTTAAATCTCGGTTTAAATTCTCGGCTTTTGCGGATTGCAACAGCCTCCGTCACTTTTGAGAAACACCAATTTCCACTTTTCTGGTTATCTGAATTCCCACTCACAGTAAGGATCGCCCATTGCGATACACTTTGTCTCTTTGACATGTTGGTTTTTAACAGCAGAGAAGAAACCATTCAGGAAGCCCGTGGTGAAGAAGCATAAAGGCTCCTCACTCTTAGCCGTCACGAACATCGTCCAGATGAGGATTTCAAAGTTTTCCTTTATCTTTATCGTCTCATCCACCGCAACCTTCCCAACCTTGCAATGTTCTAGTAGACGAAGAACACGCTTCACAGCTTCATCCTCGCTTATCCCAGATTCCATCAGATGCTCTCCGACCTCTTTTCCAGCCTTTGCGCCTCCCATCCTCAACGCCATCTGGTATCTCTCGTCAGCGTGACCGAGCCAGCCTACCACATGCGTGGCCGAATGAAGGTGGACATCACTACCTAACCTAGGCCTCTCTACAAGGGGTTTGCCTTCGAGTAGAAATCCAGTGAGGCGTTGCATCAGCCGGTCATGCACCCTTTCAAGGACTGAGATGTCCTTCTCCAGAGAGTCTTTCAACTCGCCGATCTCTCCAGGCACTATTTTGATCTCACAGTACGGATCTCCTAGGCCAACGCACTTAGTCTCAACAGCGTTCCAGTCCCTATCTGGGCCTCCTCCCAACCTCTCAATTGACATTGACCCACCTGCGATGTCTGGGGGAAGCAATAAAGCCAGCGCGGTGCCTACGTTCTCGAATCCCCAGCAGTCAGAGCTCTCGTATACTCGAACATGATGTTCGTCAGTCTTGGAGACGGCGTCAAGGTATTCCACGATGCCGATACGATCTATCTCCCCCAGAGTCTTCCCGTAGATTCCAAACCATTTCTTCATGTCTTTTACTTTGCTTAGGTTCTTGGGGAAGCGTAGTTTCATAAGAAGTTTCATGTACCAAGGTGCATACTTGAGCATCTGGTATCCCTTGCTCATGTCCTCCTTCTCTAACTCGTATTTCATCGTCGGAAACCTCTTGGGGTCCCATAGCATGCCGCTCCAGTGGATGAAGTTTGTCCAGAAGAGGTTGACATAGTCTCCGACCTCTCTTCTTATTGCGGCTTCTTTTCCTCGCAAGTATGCTTTAAAAAATCGTCTCGCTCCGTTTTCATCGATTATACTCAAATGATATTCTAGCCGTCGTTCAGGTTCTATGGGGGCTTCGATTTTCGTCGGGCTTACTTTTGGGTGTTTCACAACGTTTAGAAGAAGCTTACTCTCTTCCCTCTTCGTTCTTATCACGCCATCGGAGAGGCTTATCATCGCCACGAGGTCCTCGGGTTTGCCGCAGCCCTCATCTATGCATGCCACGACCGCGTTTCCCCTAGTAGCGAACCTTGATAGGGTCTGCCTCATGAACCTTAAGATTTCGGCGCCGCTGAAGAGGTATGGAGAGGTTAGAGAGTCGAAGACCAACAAGATGTCCTTTCTTCCTATTCGTTCGCTCAGCTTTGAGATGGCTATGTCTATACTTGAAAGGTCGTTACAGTCAGCGTGGACGGTGTCTGGTCTATCTGAAACTGAGACGCCTACGGTCTCATTGTATGCGTCAACGAAACTCAGCAGACCAGGCTCGATGTGGGCCAACCCTCGCTCTTTCAAGGCTGCCTCCGCCTTGGATGGGCCTCGCTCAGTAGTCACGTAGATGATGGGCTTATCGATCGCCAAGCCTTTTAGGATTGCTTGCTGGCAGAAGGTTGACTTCCCCGAGCCTGGAGGACCAACCAACAGGATCATGTTTTCAGAAGGTATTTCCTGCAGTTGGGTTAGAGAAACCATCAACCATCACCTACCTGAACTCCCACTCGCAGTAAGGATCACCCATCGCTATGCACTTGGTTTCCTTGACGTGTTGGTTCTTGACGGCTGAGAAGAAGCCGTTGAGGAAGCCTGTCGTGAAGAAGCAGAAAGGCTCCTCCCACCTTTCCGTAAGGATCTTCGTGTATATACTCTCGCAACTATCCTTCATTCTTAACGTTTCATTCATGGTGACCCTTCCCACATTGCAATATTCTAAGAGATGGACAACACGGCCCACCGCCTCATCCTCATTTAACCCTGCATCAATCAAGCGTTCGCCGACTTTCTTTCCAGCCCTAGCGCCTCCCATCCTCAATGCCATACGGTATCTTTCGCCAGCCATGGCAGGAAGAGTGATGTCAGGATGGGCCATGAGGAAATCGCTCCCTAACGTGGGTCTGTTCACAAGGGGCTTCTCATCAATCAGAAATCCCATGAGACAGTGCATCAAATTTTTATGTATCCTCTCAACAACCGAGATATCTTTCTCCAAAGAATCCTGCAGCTCATCGATTTCCCTAGGCACCAACTTAAACTCGCAGTAGATATCCCCTAACCCTATGCATTTTGTCTCTATGGCGTTCCAATCCCTCTCCTCCTTCTCAAGTGCTTTACACATCCCTGCGACGAGAGGAGGAAGAACTGAAGCTATCGCGGCGCCTACGTTCTCGAATCCACAGCATTCACGGCTCTCGTAGACTCTAATGTAGTGTTCGTCGGTCTTGGAGATGTCTTCAAGGTATTCTATGATGCCGTCGCGCCGCATTTTCATATGCCGAATCAAAAATCTCGCAAATAATTTTTTCATGTCTTTTACCTTGCTTAAGTTCTTGGGTAATAATAATTTGAAGAGAAGTTTCATGCGCCAAGGAAAAAGCTGGATCATATCCCGAGTCATACTGGCGAACTCCTTCCATAACTCGTAAGTCATCGTCGGGAACCTTTTGGGGTCCCAGAGCATGCTACTCCAGAACGCGAAGTTCGGCCAGAAAACGTTCACCTCAAACTGTTTAAACATCCCGCTCTGTTGGGCGTCAAAGAAACGTTTAATCTTATCCCAATCCCAGATCTTCGCATCATACAGTTTCTTTGCCCAAATCTTGGTCGTGGGCACCTCGATTCTTGACGGCTTCGCCTTAGGATGCTTCACAACATTCAGGACCCTCTTGCCCTCTTCTACATCCATCTTTACCACGCCACTGGAGAGGCTCATCATAGTCACGAGGTCCTCGGACTTGCTGCATCCCTCGTCTATGCAAGCTAGAACCGAGTTCCCTTCAGCTGCAAACCTAGAAAGAGTCAGCTTCATGAACTTCAAGATCTCTGAGCCGCTGAAGAGGTATGGAGAAGTTAAGGAGTCGAAGACCAACAAGACGTCCTTTCTTCCTAATCGTTCGCTCAGCTTGGAAATCGCTATGCCTATGCTGGACAGGTTCGCGCAGTCTGCACGAACGGTGTCAGGCCTATCCGAAACTGAAACACCCACCGTTTCATTGTAAGCGTCAATGAAGTGTAGTAAACCTGGTTCGATCTCGCTTAACCCTCTCTCTTTTAAGTCCTTCTCGGCTTCAGATGGGCTAGATTCTGTCGTCACGAAGATGATGGGTCTATCCATAGCCAAGCTCTGGAGAACAGCTTGTTCGCAGAACACTGATTTCCCCGCTCCAGGAGGACCGACCAATAGAATCATCTTTTTCTGCGGCACTTCTTGTATCTGGGTTAGAGAAACCACAAAGCATCACCTCATCTGAACTCCCACTCGCAGTAAGGATCGCCCATCGCAATACACCTTGTCTCCCTAACGTGTTGATTCTTGACGGCTGAGAAGAAGCCGTTGAGGAAGCCCGTGGTGAAATGACATGAGGTCTGCTTGGTTCTTATTCCGAATCTTTCGCAGTTCTCTTTCATTCTTATCGTCTCGCCCAATGTGATCTTTCCGACTTTGCAGTGCTCTATCAAGCTGAGTAAGCGTTCTATGACTTCTTGTTCCCTTAATCCTGAGTCTAATAGGTGTTCCCCTAACATCTTTCCAGCTCTGGCTCCTCCCATACTAAATACCATTTGGAGTCTCTCATTGACAAGGGGTGCAGCTGTGATGTGTTGGATCTCGTGGATGTGTACGCCGCTGCCTAAGGTCGGCCTCTCCATCAGAGGCTTTCCTTGGAGCAGGAATCCCAAGAGATGATCCATGAGACGATCTTGTATCCCTTCAATAACTGATCTGTCTTTCTCCAGAGAATCTCCAAGCTCGTCAATCTCCCCGGGCACGAATTTCCATTCACAGTAGGTATCCCCCAACCCTATACACTTCGTCTCAATAACATTCCAGTCCCTCTCAAGTCCACTATATCCCTCCATTCCCTTCAAAATGCCTGACATCATTGCAGGCTTCATAAGCGCCAGAGAGGTCCCGACATTTTCAAACCCCCAACATTCGTAGCCCTCATGCAATCTAGCATAGTGTTCGTCAGTTTTGGAAATGCTGTCAAGATATTCAATATTTGCGATCCGCCATTGTGTAAATTGTTGCTTACCCATCCTTTCAAATGATTTTTTCATGTCTTTGACCTTGCTGAAGCTTTTTGGCATAAACAATTTGAGGAGAAGTCTCTTATGCCAAGGAAAAAACGAATAGAAATCTACACCGTAATTACTTGGGTCCTCAGAATACTTGGTCAACTCGTACATCATCGTCGGGAACCTTTTGGGGTCCCAGAGCATGCCGCTCCAAAATATGAGGCTCCTCCAAGCTATGTTAACGTAGTCCCCAACCCCTAGTCTTAAGGTCACTTTAACTCCCAGAGCAGCCATCTCCGTCTCCCTTCTCACGTACTCTGTATCATAATAGGAGGAGATCACACGAGGGCGAACAGTCACCGAAACCTCAATTTTTGTCGGCTCCATTCTTGGGTGCTTCACAACGTTCAGGATCCGCCTGCCCTCCTTTGTCTCTATCTTTATAACGCCGTTTGCGAGGCTCATCATGGCTGTAAGGTCCTCCTCCTTGCCGCAGCCCTCGTCTATGCAGGCTACGACAGCGTTTCCCCTAGCAGCAAGCCTAGACAGGGTCTGCCTCATAAACCTCAAAATCTCTGAGCCGCTGAAGAGGTACGGAGAAGTTAAGGAGTCAAAAACTAAGATTCCCTTTTTTCCTATTCTTTCCTTTAGCTTCGAGATGGCTATATCTATACTAGAAAGGTCGTTACAGTCAGCACAAACGGTGTCCGGTCTATCTGGAACCGAACCACCCACCGTCTCATTGTAGGCGTCAACGAAGTTCAGCAGGCCTGGTTCAACCTCCCCCAATCCTTGCTCCCTTAAGGCCCTCTCTGCATCAGATGGACCATATTCGGTGGTCACATAGATGATGGGCCTATCCACAGCCAAGCTCTTTAGGGCGATCTGCTGGCAAAATTTCGACTTTCCCGCTCCAGGGGAGCCAACCAACAGAAGCAGGCTTCTTGGTGGTACTTCTTGTATTTGGGTTAGAGAAACCAATAATTATCCCATTTACAAAGTAGCGAATGCGGGTTTATTTAAGCTACGTTTAGTTTCTAAACAGTCTCTCGAATTTATTTGTAAACTGTCGCGCGCGTGTTGTTTTCGAGATTCTTCAAAAACGCTAGCATTAAGTGTTATATGCCATTAATATCCTTCTAAATATGGGATGTGATTAATGATTATGGATAAAGTCCCCGTTTTATTACTACTGCTGTGTTTCATCTTATTTTTCTCCATCTGTTTGAACACAGGTTTCGGAGCTGCCCCTAATTTTCCTCGATGGCAAGTTGGTAACTGGTGGAAATTTAATATTGAAAGTTCAGGCGAGGTTAATCTTGTTGGGACAAGCACATATACCGTTGTGAGCGATAATATTGATGTCTTTCAAAATGGACAGAATTTCAATTGTTACCAAATCGATGTTTTAGGTGGTGGAACAATTTATGGTGACGGGATGAGAGGAAATTGGACATTAACAGGGCGACATTATTACATGGAATCAGACCAAAGTTGGGTTGCTATTCATTCAACTTATGAAGATACAGTATCAATTGACGATGCCTCTGCGGTTACTCCCATTTCTTTTATTGCTGATGAAACACTAACAATGAAGATTGTCATCGATACAACATACAATCCCCCATTTGAAGCTAACAAAGGATTTCCGTTAACTGTTGGAAAAAGTTGGTCTGCAGCGACTACTGAAACCTCAAAAACACAAACAATGGTCAACGGGGATACGGAATCTATAACGGAAAGTGAGGCCTATACAAAGACGTTTTTAGTACTCCGAAAAGAATCAATCACCATCTCTACAGGCGAAATTGAGACATATGTTATCAAGAGAACTGACCCTGATGGAGCCTATGCAGAAGCATATTATTCTCCAGAAGTTGGCTTTGACGTAAAAATGATTGAGTATGATTCAACTGGAACATTACAAACAACCATGGAATTGCTAAATTATGAATATAATTCAATTGGAGATGACTCGCATTTACTCACCATCGGAATATTTCCGATTTTAATAATTGTTTTAATAGTAGTGATTTCTGCAATTGCAACTATTTACTTATTGAAAAAGAAGAAAAACTTTCAGACACTAAAGAGCGATAACTCAAGTGAAAGCATGAGACATCACCCGCAAACTCCTCCTTTTTCTCTGTTTGAAAATAGAAGGTAGTTATCGTTAACCAACAGAACAGGTAGCTTGAAGTTCTGTGTTTTATTGCTAATGGCTAGTTGACTTAGCTGCATTTTCTGGTAGGCAACAATTTGTTATCGTTTATTGTTCACCCATTACTTCAACAGTGATTCTTCTGGTGCGCGGTCCGTCGAGTTCAAGAAGGAAAATGTTTTGCCAGGTTCCTCGAATGAGTTTGCCGTCTCGAACTGGAAAGATTCTTGTTGGTCCAATGAAGGACGATGCAAGGTGAGCATCCGCATTGTCATCTACCATGTCATGCAACCAATCTGCTCCCTTTGGAAAGTCCTGCTGGATTTTCTTAATGATGTCTTTTGTAAGGCCAGATTCATTTTCATTTACGATTACAGCTGTGGTGGAGTGAACAGCATGTATTACGCAGAGTCCACTTCTCACTCCGCTTTTTCGCATAACCTCCTCGACTTGACGGGTTACGTCGACGAGTTCCGTTCTGCTTCTCGTTGATACATGGATGTCTTCAAAGAAGAATTTCACTTCATCACTCTCCTGTGTTTATTGTCAGCAAACATAAGAAAGGCTTTGGTATTATCAACATTTTTATTTTGAGGATTGAGAAGTTCTTTTCTTCTGGCATAGGCTTAGGCGTGTTTACTGTAGCGATTAATATTGATGACACCTTGCTGGCACCATCTTCGAAGTAGACCGAGAATATTTGTGTTGGTCTTACACAGAAATTATTAGTTTCTATATTAAATAGAAATTAGATGGTGATTGGTTTGGGCGTTGATGAAGGGCTCTCTCAGCTGCGTACCTATTCAGAAGAGTTGGGATTAGACTTATCGAGGCCTGAAGACAGGTTCAAGTGGTTCTTAGCTTCCTTGTTGTTTGCCAAAAGGATCTCAGCGGAGATCGCTAAGAAAACCTACCATCGATTTGAAGAGGAAGGATTAACTACGGTGGAAAATATACTGGTTGCTGGGTGGGATCGCTTAGTTCAAGTGCTGGATTCAGGAGGATATGTGAGATACGATTTCTCCACAGCCTCAAATCTCTTAAGGATTATGACTGAATTCAAAGAGAAATATGGAAGTCTCGACGAACTTCATAGGCAATCTAAGGGTCCAAGGGATTTGGAAAGGCGCTTGCAAGAATTCAAAGGTGTTGGTCCAGTAGGCGTCAACATATTCTTGAGGGAGTTAAGGGGAATCTGGGAGAAGGCTAGACCGAAGCCTTCAAAAATGGCCATTAAGATGGCTCAGCGAATAGGCTTAGAGGATGTTGAGTCTTATGAGGCAGCCCTCGTGCGACTTAGCTTAGAATACTGCAAGAAACGTAAATGTGAGAAGTGCCCTATTCAAAACCACTGCAAAATGAGGACTATGTGAACGATCAACAATTCTTAAAACTTGCCTTTTTATCCACAAACCCTATTGTGACTGTGATTGTTCTGTCGCTAAATACGTTTGCTCTCCTTTTTTCTTTGGAGAATTCTTTTAATCGCGGCTTTTAGGGCCTCAAAGGAGGATCAAAATAGGATACAAAATTTTTTCTGAAAACGCTTATAATAGTTGTGTGCTGTTTTTCTTTAGACCGTGGAGAAAGTGCTTGATGTTTTGCAATGTCCTACGGTTCACGAAGCCTTGCTCTACGAGAAACTGTCTGGTGATAAAGTTAAATGTGGCCTATGCGAAAGAAGGTGTTTGCTCTCTCTTGGTCAGAAAGGATTCTGTAAGACCAGATTAAATTTGGATGGCAAGCTATACACGCTCGTTTATGGGGACCTTAGCGCCTTGGAAAGTAGGTCCATCGAAATCAAGCCGTTCTTCCATTATTGGCCAGGTTCAACAGCCCTAACCTTTTCAACTTGGTCTTGCAACTTCGACTGCGTCTGGTGTCAGAATCATCACCTATCCAAAACTGAACCCGATCCAATGAAAAGCAGTTACTGTTCTCCGGAAAGAATTGTAGGGCAAGCTCTTTTGGGAGAGGATAATGGGTTGTGCGTGAGTTTTCAGGAACCAACAATCTTAACAGATTGGGTTATCCCACTGTTTAAGATCGGTCGCAAGAAAGGTCTCTATTGTTGCTACGTTTCTAATGGTTACATGACCTTAGAAGCGTTAAGACTGCTGAAGGGGTCAGGTATGGATGGGCTTAAAATCGACTTAAAGGGTGATGCTGAAACCTACAGGAAATATTGCGGTGGAGCAGATGTGGAAAAGGTTTGGAGAAACGTTCGGGAAGCAAAGAAAATGGGCTTACACGTAGAAGTTGTGAACTTAGTTGTGACAGGGGTTAACGACAACGAAGATTGCCTGCGGTGGGTGATACAAAGACACCTCAAGGAAGCTGGTGCAGAAACACCTTTACATTTCACTAGATATTATCCAGCATACAAGTTCTATAATCCACCAACAAAAATCGAAACTCTAGAAATGGCGTATGAGATGGCGAGGAAAGCAGGAGTCCTTTATCCATATATGGGAAACGTGCCGGGACATAAATATGAGGACACGTATTGCCCCAACTGCAAAGAGAAACTCATACAGCGAGTCGGATACACAATCCTCAAGTATAAGGTGTCCTCTGACAAAAGGTGTCTAAAATGTGGGGAACCCATCCATATAACGGGCAAATACGTTCGAAAAATGGGATCATAAATAAGTGATTTTTAAAGGCAATTTTCAACATAGTGGTGGGGTCGCTGGGATTTGAACCCAGGACCGCCAGCGCCCCAGGCTGGTATCCTAGTCCAAGCTAGACGACGACCCCCATGCGACTAGTCAACGTCCCGCGTTGGGAGGTAAAATCATTACGACGTTAATAAAACCTAACTCGCTGTAAACTAAACGAATTAAATGGATTAACATAGAGCCTTTTCGCGCGGGCATTACCTCCAAATCCATCTAAGTTTGCCGTACCAAGTATTAAACTTTCATAAAAAAGAGGATTGAGGTTTCTATTTTTCACTCGTTCCACCAAGTTTTCTCGGTGCCCGTGATTGTTATGTCCGAAAGGTTATTTATTGGTACTAAAAAGGATGAAGGAGGGTAAAGCTTAGGGTCGGAAACATAATTCTGGAAGTGAGCTTTAACCAAGTTAATATTAAGACAAATACAGCAAATTTCGTTTCCCGAAAGCTGATGGTATCTTTTATGAAGCCTTAGAAATCTCCTAAGGTCGTTGCTATAATCAGAGATGCGGTCCTCTTTTGGAACATAGAGAAGGAGGTTAAATATAATCATGAGCAAATCCACGCCAAACATGACGAATATTCGGTGTCTAAAACGAAGTTTCCTTCAAATTTGAATTTGTCCTTTATCTTTTTCCAGAGAAAGTCTATAACTTTCGCAAGAATCAAGTTGAAGATTATGAATTTGATTATTTCGTCTTTCCAAGAGATTGCTTGAATTCGTTTACCTTCGGTATTCGTCAAGGTTTTGCTCAGTCATTATATTATATACAAGACCTTAAACGGCTTTCTGAAAAGGTTGTTGTTTTGCTCTCTCTTTTACGAGCATGTCTGGAACAAGCTTGATATGAAAAAGGGGTAGGTGAGCCATTTAGGCGCCTTTCAGGTTCACGATGCGTTTTCAGTTTCAGCTTTCGGCTTGAAGGTTGCTATAAGCTCCTCGATTTCCTTAACTTCACGTGCCTTTTGGTCTTTGATTTTCTGCTGTTTAGCCTTAAGCTCCTCTAACCGCTTTTGTAAGGTAATTCTTAATTATCTCGTTGGCGTCACATAACAGTGATTTGAGGTATTGGCTATGGTGGAATTAGACTTTGGTGGCGTAAAAGAGAACGTCATCACAAGAAAAGAATTCACAGTGGAACAGGCACAAAAGATTCTGAGAGATGAAGTTGTCGTTTCGCTTGGGTATGGCATTCAAGGTCGCGCTCAATCCCTAAACATGCGAGACAACGGAATCAAAGTCATTATCGGCCAAGAAAAAACAGGCGTTCATGCGCCTTATTACGATTTAGCCGTTAAAGACGGTTGGGTTCCAGGCGAAAACCTTTTTTCGCTGGAAGAAGCCGCAAAGCGAGGAACAATCAAAATGTTTCTGCTCACTGACTCGGGACAGAGAGAAATGTGGCCCGTGGTCAAGAACGCTTTGAAAGAAGGCGATGCACTTTACTTCTCCCACGGATTCTCAATAGTTTACAGAGACCAAACTGAGGTCGTTCCGCCGAAGAACATCGATGTGATCTTGGTTGCCCCAAAAGGTTCAGGCACATCGGTCAGGAGAAATTTCCTAGACGGAAGCGGCATAAACAGCAGCTTCGCCGTGTATCAAAACTACACTGGTAAAGCGAAGGAACGCGCTAAAGCCATAGGAATAGCCATTGGTTCAGGTTACCTTTTCCCAACCACATTCGAGAAAGAAGTCTTCAGCGACCTAACAGGCGAAAGAGGCGTATTGATGGGCGCTTTGGCAGGCATAATGGAAGCCCAGTACAACACGCTGAGAGAGCATGGACACAGCCCAAGTGAAGCCTTCAATGAAACCGTGGAGGAACTCACACAAAGCCTCATTAGGCTGGTTGACGAGAACGGAATGGACTGGATGTACTGCAACTGCAGCGAAACCGCACGCATTGGCGCATTGCGATGGAGGAACCGTTTCCGCGACGGCACCAAGCCATTATTTGAATCGCTCTATGAACTTGTAGCTACAGGAGAAGAAACACGAATCGTTCTCGAAAAAAGCAAGGCACCAGACTACAGGCAAAAACTTGCCGAAGAACTGGAAGCCATGGGCAACTCTGAAATGTGGCGTGCAGGCGCAACGGTGCGTTCTCTAAGACCGAAAAAGCAAAAACCTTAGCGACCTCAATAAAGCGCGTGTTCGCTACTACTGCCACCCCTTTATATATACATGGAACTTCTAATGCACTCTGAAGAATCCGTATTCAAGTGCTGCCTATAACGTGGCGTTTTCATATAGCGAAACGCCAATGTTTTTATCCCCCCAGTTTGGGAGCCTATCATGTCACAGCATTTCTGTTTAACCGAAGTTTTCAATGGAAAAGCGCACTATGATACGTAAACTTTTAATTTCCCCATATGTACGACCCTTAACTGAAGAAGGTTACCTTCACAATGGTTACTTTAAACCTTGACAAAATTTTCAACCCAAAAAGCGTAGCCATAATCGGCGCCAGCGACGAGGAAGGCTCGGTCGGATATGCCATAGTGAAAAACTTCACCCAACTGGGCTACGCTGGCAAAGTTTACCTCATTAACATACGCAAACCCGAGATTCTCGGAGTGAAAACCTACCAGAAAGTGGGACAAATTCCTGAACCCGTTGACCTAGCCATGATTGCTACGCCAGCGAAAACCGTTCCAGACGTAGTGGAGGAGTGCGGACGTGCAGGAGTGAAAGGCGTAATCATAGTCTCAGCCGGCTTCAAAGAAACGGGCGTCGAAGGCAAAGCACTGGAAGACAGAATCCTCAAAATAAAGAAAAAATACGACTTAAGAATAATCGGACCAAACTGCATAGGCATAATCCGCCCCAGAATAAACCTGAACGCCACATTCGTGGATAAAATGCCCAAACCTGGCAAAGTGGCTTTCATATCGCAGAGCGGCGCCTTAGGCTCAGCCATTCTTGACTGGGCAATTCACGACAACATAGGCTTCAGCAACTTCGTTTCCGTAGGCTCAATGATCGACGTGGACTTCGGAGACCTCATAGACTACTTCGGCACCGACCCCAAAACCAAAAGTATACTCATGTACGTGGAAGGCATAACAGAAGCCCGAAAGTTCATGAGCGCCTCTAGACACTTCGCACGAACCAAACCCATAATAGTAGTGAAAGCAGGCAAATTCAGCGAAAGCGCAAAAGCCGCAGCATCCCACACTGGCTCACTTTCAGGAGAAGACGCAATTTACGACGCGGCGTTCAAACGTGCAGGCATAGTTCGAGTGGAAGAAATCGAGGACCTATTCAACGCCGCTGAAGTTTTAGGAACCCAACCTCTACCGAGGGGTCCTAATCTAGCCGTGATTACAAACGCAGGCGGTCCAGGAGTAATGGCCACGGACGCTCTAATCGCCAAAGGAGGCAAACTTGCCAAACTAAGCAAAAAAACCATGGATACACTCAACAGTGTTCTGCCGTCTTTCTGGAGCAAAGCCAACCCCATCGACGTTCTCGGAGACGCCAGAGCTGATCGCTACAAAACTGCAGTTGAAGCCTGCCTTAACGACAAGAACATCGACGGCATACTCATCATCTTCACTCAACAGGCTGTATCAGAACCAGTTGAAATAGCCAAAACCATCGTCGAACTCGTGAAAAGCAAAGCTTACCAGAACAAGACGATACTGACCAGCTTCATGGGCTACGGCGCAGTGCAAGAAGCAAACAGCATCTTCAACGCAAACAACATCCCAACCTACTCCACGCCCGAAAACGCGATCAAAACGTACATGTACATGTACCAGTACGAGCGTAATCTTGAACTCATCTACGAGACGCCTGAGGAGCTTCCGCTAGACGCTGCTTCTCCTAAACGGCCCATAATGGTTATACTTAGAAACGCTGCCATGGAAAACCGTGAATTGCTAACCGAAGCCGAAGCCAAAAAAATCTTGGAATACTACGATTTCCCTGTTATAAAAACTGCAGTTGCCACAACCCCAGACGAGGCTGTTGCTTTCGCCCAGCAGATGGGCTACCCTGTGGTTCTCAAAATTCTCTCTCCTCAAATAATCCACAAAACTGACGCGGGCGGCGTAATTCTAGACATAAACTCTGATGTTGAGGTCAAGCAGGCGTTTGACATGATTATGCAGCGGGCAAAAGAATACAACGAAAAAGCTAACATAATCGGCGTCACCGTTCAGCCTATGATTAAGCGAAAAGGCTACGAGGTTATAATAGGCGGAAAAACCGACCCCCTCTTCGGTCCCGCAATCCTCTTTGGCATGGGCGGCGTAGGCGTAGAACTCTTCAAAGACTACTCAATAGGGCTACCGCCGTTAAACACGACGCTTATAAAGAGAATGATGGAGGAAACAAAAGTCTACCAACTTCTAAAGGGCTACAGAAACGTGCCGCCAGCTGACCTCAAACTTCTAGAAGAGACCATGTTGCTGTTCTCGCAATTGCTCATTGACTTCCCGCAGATAAAGGAGATCGACATCAACCCACTTCTAATAAATGAGAAAGAAGCCTTTATTCTCGACGCAAGAATAAAAGTTGACAAAGACGCTGTTTTCAAAAAGTTTGAACCTCACGAGCATTTGGTGATAAGCCCCTACCCGAAGAAGTACGAAACCCTATGGACGCTTAGGAACGGGCAAGAAGTGCTTTTGAGACCCATAAAGCCCGAAGACGAGCCTTTATGGCTGGAGATGTTCCAAAGCTTCTCCGAAGAGTCCATACGCTACAGGTTCTTCCAACTGCTAAAAGACACGCCGCATGAAGTCCGCGTCCGCTACTGCAACATCGACTACGACCGCGAAATTGCCATAGTAGCAGAACTAAGTGAAGAAGGCCGCAGGAAAATTCTAGGCGTAGGTAGACTCAGCATTGAACCTGACGGAAAAAGCGGAGAAATAGCATTCATAATCGGCGATAAGTGGCAAGGTCTGGGCTTAGGAACCAAAGTGGTAGATTACGTGCTTGAAATAGCCAAAGAAATGGGCGTCGAAACCGTCTACGCCATAATGCTATCTGACAATCACCGAGCTTTAAACCTGACGAAGAAAATGGGCTTCAAACTTGAATACTTAAAAGACGGCACGGTTAAAGGAGTGCTCGACCTCAAAGAAGAAACCTTCGCCAAATGCCCTGAACCTAAAAGCTCACAACTCACCCATGAACCGGAAAAACAGGAAACACCCGTCTCGGAAAAAACGAAAAAGACCGCCCAGCCAGAGGCAGAAACAGCTCCCCTGTAAAAAGAGATGTTTTGGGGATTTCGCCTAGTTTCGTTGTTGAAACAGAGCGGTTTTAAACGAAGTGCACTTTAACGTAGTGTGTAGAGCATGAAATGCATGGGTCGTAAGCTCTAACCAGCATTTCTAAGCTCAGTTCAATCTCCTTTTCCGTCTTGCCAAGAATCTTGGGTAGCAAGGCTTTCATGTCTAACTCGATGTTACCGTGGTTCTGATTCGTCGGGATTACACAGTTGGCTTTAGTGCAAGTCCCTTTCTCGTTGTACGTGTAATCATGGAACAGTATGCCTCTTGGAACTTCAACTGCGCTGACGCCGCGGCCTGCCTTAACTTTCACTTCTGGTACATTGTAGTCTGGCTGACTCTGCAAACCTGCAGCTTCCAGTTCATTGATCAGGTTGATCGAGTCTTCCACGCCGTGAACGACTTCCACAAGTTGCGCGATGTTGTTCATGAATGGATTATGGCACACAGGCTTCAGCTCGAACATTTTAGCTATCTTCTTAGCCAGCGGGGAAAGCAGGTCATAATTAACGTTCAACCTAGCAAGTGCGCCCACCATGTACGATTCACGGGCGTGTTTTGCCCTTTTCGCCGTAGAATGCGGGACAACGTACTCGTTAGTGAATGAAAGATATTCGCTCACTGGCACGGTGCCAGTATCAGTTGACGCAATTTTCCCATCGTAAAGCGCGTACTCATCCGGGTTGGTTAGAGCGATGAACTCGGTTTCCCTAACGAGGTCAGGGAATTTGGGTGCTCCACTCTTGAATAATCCTGCGACAGCTTCAAGGTCGGGAACGGAAGCCTTTAGCCTCTCTCTGAGCGATGTTAATTCTCTCATCGAGGGAATCTTTGAGAAACCACCTGGTAACAGCCTTTGAGGGTGCGTTGTCCTGCCGCAGAGCAAATCAGACATTTCGTTTGCCAGTCTGTGCAAACGTAAAACGGTTTTGACTTCTTCAGGATTGGATGACGCAAGCGGAATAACTGAACCAACCCCCATCAGGTCAGGTAAAACTAAGAATCCTAAGTGCAAAAGGTGACTTTGCATGTTCTCTGCATGTAACGCTAGTTTTCTCAGTTTGAGGTCTTGTTCGCTTATGGTTATGCTCATGGCTGCCTCTGTTGCTTTTAACGATGCGAGTGTATGACCTATTGAGCAGATGCCGCAGATGCGCGAAGTTATATGGTGTAACTCGCTCCATTGTCGCCCTACCACCATGGCTTCAAAGAACCTTGGTGCCTCAGAGATCGCCCATTCACACTTCTTTATAGTCCCATTTTTCACGTTCACGTAGATGTTACCGTGACCTTCAACTCTTGTCACATGGTGCACTTCAACATCAAAATTTTTGTCTTTCATCTTTTCCTCTCCTGCCAACCGAAATATAACCTAAACTTGCCAATCGCGTCGTCAACTGTAAGACCGTACTTAATTAAGACTTCTTTTTGGGAGTTTTCGTTCGGGTTGTCCACTAGGCCGCGGCAGCCCCAGCATATTGTTCCTTCGTTGACGCAGCAGGAGTTGCAGCCTGCCCTAGTGACAGGCCCGACGCAGAATTGGCCTCTTTCAAAGGCGCAGACATTCTCGTTTTTCTTGCATTCGACGCAAACGGGGTAGTTGGGTATATCTGGCTTTTTTCCCAGTAAAAGCGATTTAACCACTTGGAGAAATTCATCCCTGTCTATTGGGCATCCATGCACGTAAGCGTCCACGTCTATTACAGCATCTATTGGTCTTGCCGAGTAGGTGTCGAATAATCTCGCGTTCTCGCCGTACACAGTCTTTCTAACTTCATCTAAGTCCTTGTAGTTTTTTAATGAGTTAATGCCGCCGATTGTTGCGCAAGAACCGATGGCGACTACAATCTTCGCGTTCTTTCTAATCTGCTTCAGCCTGTCTTCGTCCTGAAGTCTAGTGCAAGATCCTTCAATGAATGCTATGTCGTAGTTGTCGCTGTGTTCTTTCATGACTTCTCTGAAGCTTACAACTTTAACCTGTCCTAGAAGATTTAGAAGTTCTTCTTCCAAGTTGGCTACTTGTAATTGGTCTCCTTCGCAACCTGCAAAGTCAAAGAAAGCAACTTTTGGCTTCATTACAACGCCTCCGGTACACCCTTAATCTTTGAATAATTGAACACTGGACCATCCTTGCAAACGTAGATCTGGTTGATTTGGCAGTGACCGCATTTTCCAACGCCGCATTTCATTCTCCGTTCGAGAGAAAGGATTATGTGGTTGTCTGGAACATTTCTGCTTTTTAGGTCTGCGATAACAAACTTGTACATGATCGTCGGACCGCAGACTATCGCATAGGTAGTTTCTGGATCAAAATTGACCTGAGGAATCAAAGTTGTAATTACGCCTATGTTGCCATCCCACACTTCATTTTCAGGACACCAGTCAACTGTAGGTTTGAATTCCACATCATCTCTCTTCGCTAGCGCAAGAAGCTCATCGCCGAAGAGCAATTCCCGCGGTTCTTTACAGCCGTAGAGTAAAATAACGCGACCGTAATCCTCCCTGTTGTCCAGAACATAGTTGAACAACGACCGCAACGGTGCGATTCCAAGACCACCTGCAACAAACAGAAGGTCTTTGCCCTTCAAGAGTTCTGCATCAAAGCCGTTTCCGAATGGGCCTCTGACTCCTACCTTATCGCCCGCATTAAGCGTATGTAATTTGGTTGTTACGTTTCCTACTTTGCGAACGCATAATTCAAACGTGCCTTTCTTTGTTGGCGATGACGACACAGAAATCGGTGCCTCGCCTATGCCGAAAACAGAGACTTCAACAAACTGTCCTGGCTTGTGATCTACGTCGGAACCATCATCCAACTTGATCTCGAAAAATGTTTCTTTGGCGGTCATGGGTACCTTTTTAACAATAGTCGCCAGCTTCGGGACATAATCTATGTTGCCTTCAGTTTGGATGTCCACTTCGGGCTCAGTTGCAGGGGCCACTTGCACTCCCATGCTGCGGGTTTCATGGTACATGTCGTTGAACAGGTTGACTGGATTAGCTATGTCGGGAAGACAGTTTGAAGAACAACGACCACAGCCAACACATGAAATGAAACCAAACCGGTCGAACAGATACTTGCCTTTCTTAAAGTATCTGTGCCTGTATCTGGTGGGTCTTGTAGGACGGAAGTTTTCTCCCGAAGCGATCTTGGCAAAGTCTTCTAATAAGCATCCATCCCACGTTCTTATCCTCTCGCCATACTCTAGCGATAAATCAGGATTATCCTTAACGTCAAAACAATAGCATGTGGGACACACCAAAACACAAGAACCGCAAGCTAAACACTTCTCGGAATGTTTCTCCCAAAACCCGCTTTCTCCATAACTCTTGCTCAGCAACTCGGGAATTAACTCTGTTTCAAAATCAAACTTCTGCTGCGCCATACTCATTATTTCCCGCTTCTTCTGACCCACCAACTGAATGTCTCGTGCAAGCGCATCCGTAACATTCTTGGCGTATTTCATCAGAAGCTCTTCCCCTTTCGCGTGGCCGATGTTGATAGCGTACCTGTTTCCAAGATCAGTCAGCATCAGATCATAACCGTAATCAATTATAGCACAGCCCATGTATGGCGCAAAGCACCACTTTGACATCTTTTGGATGTTAACTCCTATTATTATGGATGCCTTTCTCTTTTCAAAGTAGTATGGATCTGACTTGGTTTCTCTGAAAATCTCATCCATGTGAAGCAGAGCCACTATATCATAAGGGTGAACGCCTATGATTACCATGGGCTTAATATCAGCAGGATCCTTGGCAGAAAATCCATTAGCCACATTATAAGTGACTAGAGTCTCGCGCTGAGGAAAGAAATACTTCTTCGGAGGGAGAAGAGTTACGTCATAATCCAGCCTCAGTTCGCTAGCAGATTCTAAATGTCCAAAAGCGAATTTGTCGCCCTTTGATTTGACACCTATAACGTTCAAAGAATTATTTTTTATCAGTGTGTTAACGAATTCAGCAAAGTCTTCTTTTAAGATTATACGCATCTTTATTCTCTCTCCAAATTACTCAAGGCAGAGCAGATTTATTGGAAACTAATGTGCAATTGCAACATTTATTGCTTTCTCATGGACGACCCATTATTTAAACAATAAAATAGCGAGTTAGGGTTTGTTAATATCTATCGAAAACCAGATCAATTTCGGGCGCGTTTTCCTATAGCTTATTGACGGTTACAATCAGGTAGGTGCAACTTTCCATGATACTTTTTTATTAATTTGCTACACCTCTAATTGATATACAAAGACTTTTTAGTAATACCAGCGAGAAAATGGGTGAGTCGCATTTTCGGAGTGAACCCCTCTCTTCTGAAGCAGTTATACGAGCGTTTGATCCGTGCTTAAGCTGCGCAACCCACGCCGTCGGGCAAATGCCCTTAGAAGTGCAGCTTATCGATTCAGAAGGAAAAATGGTTGACCGCGTAGTTCGATAAGAAGGTGCTCAGTGCACCAGCCCTCACTTTGTTAACATCGCAAACGGCTTAATTCGAAGTGTGGAAGGAGACAAACAATTCTCGGCTTAATGCTTGCGTTTCCTGAAGTAAAGCAGAAAACCTACGCTTGCAGCACATGCTACAACTATGGCAGTTGCAAGCCACACTCCAACTGAATTCGGGGATTCTGGAACATCATTGGCTAATTTTACCGCTACATTATGTGTGCTATGAGAATAAACAAAGTATAAGATCCACGACTCGTCCGTTGATGAGGTTGTGTAGTCAATTTGCTCTCCGTCTAAGTATACGGCGGCTTCTGTGACATTTTGGAAGAGGGTTTTCGAGATGTAAATTTTCACGTATCCGGTGGTTTCGGAGGGGCCGCTCACATTAAAGGTTATCTCTTGCGTATCTGCGTTGAAGTTAAAAAGAGTGATTGTCGAGTTGGACCCGACTGAAATCAAATCGTTTGTTTGGCTGGCTGCTACTAACAGATATACTACCGTGAAAGTTTTGGAAATTGTTGCATTACCTTCCCATGAGACTCTGATCTGGTAAGTCCCTATGTCGGGGGGTAACCATGTTGCAGAATAGTTGCCATTTACATCTGTGTTGACGATGCCGATTTCGTTCCAAGAAGTGCCGCTGTCGACGCTGTAAGAAATTTGCAAAGCAACAAAAGAGATGCCAGTTCCACCATAACTCAGAGTTCCTTCGATTTTTATTTGTGAACCAATAAGTGATGGTCGCGCCGTCAAGTATGGGTTGATTGATGCCTCTGGGGGTGTGGGTGCATTTACAGGCGCCATAAGTGGGTAATGATCTATGTTTTGCGAGTCAATTGTGTAGGGAGTGTCACCTATGCCTGAGCCGTCAATTTCAGCAGCATTAGGATATTTTGTCAGGTAGTCGCTCCAGTAGTTGCCTACAGTGCCGTTGTCCCAAGTCTCCACTAAACCATCAAGTTTCGATGTGCCTTCACTCTTGGGGATTACCGCAACCTGTTCGCGGTTAATAAAATCGTTACCGTAAAAAATATTATTGTTTGAACCTGATGAAAAACTCAACCCGTAATTGTTGTCAGCGATGTGGTTTCCAAATATGCGATTGTCATATGCGTAAATGAAGCTTATACCAGCGCCCATTGGCCCTGCGGTTATGTTGGACCCGATACCAGGGATTGTAGCGGTAATGCTGTTATCGGAGATAGTGACACCGCTGCAACCCATTAAGGATATACCGGCAAACCCGTTTCTAGTAAAATTGTTTCCAGAGATCAAATCGTTTGTTGCATCTGAACTTATGAGCATAATTTTAATACCGTTATTATTGTTTGTAATAGTATTTCCGATTATTTTGTTGTTTTTATTTGGTGAACTGCCTGATGAGATTCCAAGGTCATTGTATTCTATGTAATTCTCAGTAATAGCAGCATTAGTTGGCTCTGCAATGCCAATCTGATTGTACGCGATGTAATTTCGAGTAATAGCCACATTGGTTGCAGGGGTTATGCCAATAACAAAATTAACTATATTCAGATCCTGAATTGTCACGCCTTTCGTATGTAACAAGTTTATTCCCGTGGTAGGCTCCACAGCGTAAAAAGAGCCTGTTCCTAGAGAACCCTCTCCTGAAAGCGTGTAGCCAGCGCCATCAATTACAACATTATCCTTTTGGACGACAATGTAGCCTTTGATGTTATCGGTAAACGTGTAAGTGTTACCGCTAACCTGAATACTACTGGTTCCCGTTACTGTCCCATCACTTAAAATGTAAATGCTAGCCAAGGGACCCTCCATAAAAGGAGGATTAGCCAATTCAGCTTCAACAGGTTGTGCGTCAACTATTATTAAGAACAAGAGTGCCAAGACGAAAACTGCCGCGGCTAGTGCTTTCCTCATTGCTGCCACTTCCCTAACCGTCTAATACTATACTGGTCCTGCGGTAAAAGCGTTTTTGTCAAGGTTTCTTGACAAAACAAGCCCGCAACGCCCGTTTTTTAGTCAAGAAATCTTGACAAACCGCATATTTGTCGCCTAATAGTCAATCAATGCAGAAACCAGTAGAGAGGGGCTATCCACAACGCTTCCCTTCAGAACTATAAATAGTTTCTTTATATAAGGGGGCTATAGTCTTTTCCGAGCATAACAGTACTACCACCTTCTTTTTCTGGAACAAAAGATTTTCAAATTCACGCATTTAAGAATGGAGAAAACACCGAAAGAGTGACTGAAACTTTATGTAGTTGATATGGGATTTGTGAATATCTATGCATGTATGGTGCTATCGACATGCTGCCCAAAGGTGAAGCTCAATGACCGAGACAGTGACAGCCAAAGAGCCCATAAAAGCTTCCGAAATCGACCCGAAGTTCAAGTATGAACTCTCGAAGATGCACGGCGGCGAAAAACTGCTTAGATGCTTCCAGTGTGGAACATGCACATCCGACTGCCCAGTGGCAAGATTCAGCGACACTTATAGGCCGAGGCAAATAATTCGCATGGCGCAACTTGGTCTCAAAGAACGTGTGCTGAAAAGTGATACATTATGGTTGTGCGCCTCGTGCTTCACTTGCACAGACCGTTGTCCACAAGATGTTGAAGTGGCCAGTGTCATTCGCGTGCTGAGAAACTTGGCAGCTGAAAAAGGCATCGTGCCCGTAGTTTTCAAAGAACAAGCTTCTAGCATACTTGATTCAGGTTACGCTTACAAGATTCCAGAACTAAGAGTGAAAAAACGGGAAACTCAAGGGCTACCGCCACTTCCGAAGGGCAATCCGGAAAACATACGCAAAGCTCTCAAAGGCGTCAAATTCTTGAAAAACATCGAAAAGAAAGGTGAGCAGCGTGAGCAGTAAGTATCTGATTTTCCTCGGTTGCGCCATTCCCTATCGCGTATCAGCCTATGAAATTTCTGCGCGTAAAGTTCTCCAGAAATTAGGCGTTGAGTTGGCTGAGATGCCTGAGTTCAATTGTTGTGGTCTTCCATTAGACCCAGTTAGCCACGAAACGATGCTGATCCTCGCAGCGAAAAACCTCGCGTTAGCCGAACAAACGGGTTTGAACATCTTAACGCTGTGCCCAGGTTGTTCAGGCACTTTAAAGAAAGTTAACAAGATTTTAAAGAAAGATAAAACATTAAGAGAGCAAATTAACGGTCACTTGAAAAAGGCTGGATTAGAGTTCAAGGGAACAGCGGTAACAAAGCATATAATTCAAGTGCTGATGGAGGACGTGGGTTTGGAGAAGATAAAGAACTCTGTGGTCAAACCGCTTACCATGCTAAAGGTTGCCGAGCACGTAGGTTGCCACCTGCTAAGGCCGAAAGAGTACAGTGATTTTGACGATCCAGAAGACCCTAAAACCCTTAAAACTTTAATCGAAGCCACAGGCGCCACATGTTTGGGTTATATTGATGAGACGGAGTGTTGCGGCGCGCCAAGCGTGGGCATAAGCGACAAAGTGGCGTTGCAACTTGCTCGAGACAAGCTAAGCCACATAAAAATGGTTGACGCTCAGGCTTTAATTACGATTTGTCCTTTCTGCCACATCATGTTCGACACGAATGAGCTACGCATAGAAAGAATGTTCAACGAAGCCTATGGCATTCCAGTTTTACATTATCCTCAGTTGCTCGGTTTAGCCATGGGTATGACCCCTGAAGAACTCGCCTTAAAGGAGCACAGAGTCGATACCTCAAAAATATTAAAACAAGTAATCGAAGGTGCAAATTGAAATGAGTAAAAACAAACTGAAAATAGCCTTTTACTGGGCTGCAAGTTGCGGCGGCTGTGAAATAGCCGTTTTAGACATAAACGAGAAAATCCTTGAAGTAGTGCAAATAGCCGACATAGTGTTCTGGCCCGTAGCCATGGACATCAAATACAAAGACGTTGAAAACATGCCTGACAAGTACATCGACATAACCTTCTTCAACGGGTCCATCCGAAATTCAGAGCAAGAATATATGGCCAAGCTTCTGCGGCAAAAGTCCAAAACACTCGTTGCCTTCGGCTCCTGCGCCCATGAAGGCTGCATACCAGGCTTAGCGAATCTGCACGACCGCAAAGAGATTTTCGAGCTGCTCTATCTGAAAGAAAAATCGGTTGTGAACCCAGAAGGAGTTATACCTAAAACAAAAACCGAAGTGAAAGAAGGCACACTGGAACTCCCAGAATTCTATGATACGGTAAAAACCTTAGCACAAACTGTTGACGTAGACTATTATATACCTGGTTGCCCGCCACCAGTAAAGCTCATAGCCGATGCCATAGATGCAATCGCAAGGAACGAGTTGCCACCAAAAGGCTCAGTGCTCGCACCGCTAAAAGCAGTGTGCGACGAATGCCCCAGAAAAAGAGAGAACAAGAAAATCACCAAGATTTACCGTGTTCACGAAAAGGTTCCTGAACCCGAAAAATGCTTGCTTGAACAGGGCATAATCTGTATGGGTCCAGCCACCCGCAGCGGGTGTGGTGCCCAATGCTTAAAAGTTGACATGCCTTGCACGGGCTGTGGTGGAGCTGGCCCAAATGTGCCTGAACTAGGCGCTGGAATGATAACTGCTTTAGCCTCCATACTTGAATATGAAGGTGAAGAAGGGAAAAAGCAGTACTCTGAGGAAGACGTTGAAAAGCTGATGAGCCAGATAATAGACCCTGTAGGCACGTTTTACATGTACTCTTTACCAGCTTCGATTCTTAGAAGAAAGGTGGTGAAGAAATGAAAGAAATAAGCATAAATCCAATCACGCGACTTGAAGGCCACGGCAACATTTCCATATTCCTCAATGACGCAGGAGAAGTGGAAAACGCTTACCTGAAAATCCCTGAGCTTAGAGGTTTCGAGAAGTTCTGCATCGGAAGACGAGCCGAACTCATGCCCCTGCTTACGACAAGAATCTGCGGAGTCTGCCCCGTCGCCCACCACTTCGCGTCAGCGAAGACCCTAGACGCAGCTTTCAACGTTGAACCGCCATCAGCAGCTAAGAAACTCAGAGAACTCATGTACGAAGGCTACATAATCTATGATCATACGTTGCACTTTTACTATTTGGGCGGACCCGACTTTATAGTTGGACCTGACGCGCCTCCAGAGAAACGCAACATCTTGGGAGTTATCGAAAAGGCGGGTCTGGACATAGGCAAAGAGGTAATTAAGCACAGAGCCTATGGACAGAAAATAACCGAGATTCTCGGCGGCAAAGCTACACATCCTGTGTGCGGATTGCCAGGGGGCATATCCAAGCCCTTAAGCGAAGAGAACAGACAAGAAATCGAGAAAATGGCTGCTTCTTCCGTGGAATTTGCCAAACTCAGCTTGAAACTTTTCCACGACATAGTTTTGGGAAACAGCAAGTACGTTGACATGATCAAGAGCGATGCTTACACGATGAAAACTTACTACATGGGCCAGGTGGACGACAACAACAAAGTTAATTTCTACGACGGAAAAATCAGAGTAGTCGACCCCAACGGCAGTGAATTCTTAAAGTTTGAACCGAAAGACTACCTAACTCACATCGGCGAACACGTGGAAGAATGGACCTACTCGAAGTTCCCGTTCCTGAAGAAAATCGGCTGGAAAGGCCAATTTTACGGAGCAGACAACGGAGTCTACCGTGTTGGCCCTCTTGGACGGCTGAACGCTGCTGACGGCATGGCTACGCCGCTAGCGCAGGCAGAGTACGAAGTGATGTATCAGACTTTGGGCGGCAAACCAGTGCACGGCACTTTGGCTTTTCACTGGGCGCGACTGATTGAAATTCTTTATGCCGCTGAAAGAGCTGTAGAGCTGGCTAAAGACCCTGAGATCACGAGTACGAACGTGCGCAACAAACCCGGCGAGCCTGGCGAAGGCGTGGGCGTGGTTGAAGCTGCAAGGGGCACACTGTATCACCACTACGTGCTGGACAAGGACGCGCTCGTTAAAGACGTGAATATGATTGTGGCTACGACCAACAATTATCCAGCTATTTGCATGTCCATCCGCGACGCGGCTAAGGGCTTGATTCACGGCGGCAAAGTAGACCAAGGTGTGCTTAACATGGTGGAAATGGCTTTCAGGGCTTATGACCCGTGCTTAGCATGCGCAACGCACTACGCAGTCGGACAAATGCCGCTGACCGTTGAGATTTATAACAGCCAGAAGAAACTCATAAAAACTCTGCAGCGGTAAACCTTTTCTTTAATCCTTTTCTTATTCTTAGTTTTAGCTGGCGTTTCCATTTGACTAAGGGAAAGTATAACATTCAAAATGCACTAAAAAAGTGGTTTGCAGATGCAGAGAGAGTTGTTGTAGCGGGAATTGGAAATCCTATTCGCACAGACGACTTTGCGGGCATGAAAATCGTTCAAGGCTTAGAAGGCAAAGTTTCAGAGAAAGTCCATCTACTTGAATGTGAGACTGTTCCAGAAAGCTTTCTTGAGCCCATAATACAATTTAATCCGACCCATGTACTCTTGATTGACGCTGCTTTTCTGGGGCTAAAACCTGGAGCGATGCGGCTTGTTGATCCAGAACGGATTGCGGATTTTCCAGCGGTTACAACGCATATGTTACCGTTGCGCATTTTCTGTGAGTATATTACAAAAATGACGGAAGCGAAAATCGCTTTATTACTGATTGAACCCAAGAACACTGAGTTCGGGGAAGGCTTAACAGCAGAAATTCAAGCTGCTGCGGAAAAAATCACAGCTATACTGCAAAAAATTCTTTCTGAAATAGTTTAAAGAAAAGGGATTGAAAAATACCCTTTTGCTTGGTTATTTCTTTTCCTCTGATTCCTGGAAGAGTTTCTTTACTGCGCCGATTCTTGCTTTTTGTGCCAGCACATCGCTTGTCACTAGTGTTAAGGCTTCTTCAGGACACCACTTCACGCATTGTGGTTCACCTTGCTCTTTACACAGGTCGCAGACGTAAACAACTTTGCTGTCGGGATGCAACATAATCGCACCGTAGTCGCAGGCTTCGATGCACCATCCGCAGCCGTTGCACTTGTCCATGTCAACAATTATAGTTCCTGTTTCTTCAGATTGCGTCAGTGCGTCACGTGGGCATGCAGCAACACACGGTGGGTCTTCGCAGAGCCTGCAGGTAACAGCCATGTTGGCTAATTGGTTAACGCGCACTACGCGTATGCGTGATTTCATTGGGTTGAAGGCTTTTTCCTTCGTCCATGAGCACACATACTCACAGATTTGGCAACCTACGCACTTGTCTGGGTCAGCTGAAACGAACTTTCTTTCGTGGATTTTTACCATCTGCTTATGCCTCCTGTTTCCCTTCAACGATGTTTGATAAGTCGTCCATGCCGAGTTCCTCAAGTTTCGCTTTTGTGGGAACGCCTTCCAGCGTCCACCCGCGAGACTTGTAGTAATCATCCAGAAGCAAGTCCAGTTCTTTCTGCGTTACTACTGCGCCTTTTACAGGTCCCTCATCAGGTATCGGCATGTTCATGACTTTCCACGGTAAAGTGTCATCTTTTCTGCCCAAGCCTTCCCTGATGTTGATTAGTCTGGCAACCGTGTTTATTCTTTCGCCTGACTTATTCAGCTCTTCAGGCGACATTTCGATTCCTGTCACTAAACTGTAAAGCTTGGCCATGTCGGACAGCCCCTTGTAGTACGTGCCCCTTGAGAATTTACAGATTATAAATGAGTCGATGAGCGCGTAGGTGTCTTCCATGTCTCTGACCAGTTTCCCTCGGCCTTTCTCTGCCTTTAAGCGGTCAACTTTGCCTTTAACATCGAAAGCGTAAGCGCCGTGCCTGTTGTGGTCTGCTCCTCGGAAGGACACGGCAAAACCTAAAGCCGCTGTTTTGAGGCATCGCAAGTCGTAACCTGTGACTTCCAAGCCTTTGATGTGCTGAGCGAGTTTCTCAGCTCCTTTCCCTATTTTCTGTCCCGCAATTCTCACTCCTTCAGCAAGAATGTCACCTATGCCTTCGCGCTTTCCAATCTTCTCAAGAAGTTGGAGGAGCGCTTCGGAGTTGCCGAAATGAGCGTCTATTCCGCCAAGGTCTTTTTGTGACAAGATTCCGCTTTCGTAGCAGTCCATGGCAAAGGCAGCGATAACGCCTGCACCTATGGCGTCCATTCCGTAGTAGTTACACAGTTCCATGCCTTTTATGATTGTGTCCAGCCTGTCTATGCCACAGTAGGGTCCCATTGCCCATAACGTTTCGTATTCCATTCTGGTCATGGTGCCCTTGTAGGGACCTTCTGGAACTACGACCTCATGTTCGCAGCGCATGGCGCAGGAACTACAGCCTATGATTTTCGCCACGAATTTTTCGTTCAGCACTTCTCCGCTTACCTTCTCCGCTCCTTCAAAGTGAGCATTATTGTAGTTGCGTGTGGGCATACAATGTAACGCGTTATGGACTAGAACGTTTTCAGGCGTGCCTAGGGTCCTGTACTTCTGTGTCGCTGGCCCCTTCATTCTCTCATGGAATTCCTTGACCATGTCCATGAATTCATCTGGCTTCGCTGGAACTATATCGCGTGTTCCACGGACAGCGATTGCTTTGAGGTTCTTAGAACCCATAACAGCGCCCATGCCAGTTCTTCCCGCCGCTCTTGTTTTCTCGTTTATTATGCATGCTATTCTACTCAGTTTTTCTCCAGCCAAGCCTATGGCTGCAACGCGTATGTAATAGTCTCCGAGGTCTTCTTTTATTGCATCTTCAGTTTCGGAAGGTGATTTACCCTTCAGATGTGAAGCATCCAACAGCTGTACTGAATCATCATCTATCCATAAGTAAACAGGTTTTTCCGATTTACCTTTGAGAATTACCGCGTCATAGCCTGCTCTTTTCATTTCTGCACCGAACGTCCCGTGAGCAAGAGCTTCACCGATCCCAAAAGTCTCGGGAGACTTTGAGGCAAAAGCATGCCCGTTTCCACCCGTCGGAAACATTGTCCCTGATATTGGACCAATTGCTAAGACTAGCGGGTTTTCTGGGCTGAAGGGTTCAACGCCTGCTTTTGAATTGTCCAGCCAGAGTCTCATACCTAAGCCTATGCCGCCAATGTACTTTTTGGCGTAATCTTCGTTTAGCGGTTCAACGCGGGTTTTTCCTGTGTTTAAGTCAACATAAAGAACTCTTTCAGCGTAACCGTACAAACCTTCTTTCCTCCATGTTTATGGAATTATTAGTCCTATGAAAACTATATTAATTTAATGGGTTCCGATTTTAATAATTGATGTTAAAATTTCAACCTTAGCTTTGTCTTCCTTGACGATACGCCACGTTGGTTCTGAGAGTCTCTCCCACCGTTAGTGGCCAAGTGGATGAAAAAATAGACGATGAAGAGAACAAGCGTCTACAACATTAATGTGCAGTATTTGTTACTTTCCAGACTTTTTCTCTTTAGCTTCTTGGAACAGGTTCTTCACGGCTGATATTCTAGATTTTTGAGCCAGAACTTGTGCTGTGACAAAGGTTAAGGCTTCTTCAGGACACCATTTGACGCATTGAGGTTCTTCTAAGTCCTTGCAGCTGTCGCATGTGAACACCACTTTTTTATCTGGATGCATCATCATTGCTCCGAAGGCACATGCGGAGATGCACCAACTGCAGCCGTTACATGCCTCCTCATCAACCATTATTATCCCTGTGTTTTCTTCTTGAGACAAGGCTTCTCTTGGACAGGCAGCCACACATGCGGGGTCTTCGCAATGCCTACAAGTAACGGCTAGATTGGTGAGTGGGCCCAGACGCAGGGCTCTTATTCTTGACTTCGTTGGGTTATAGGTTTTTTCCTTCACCATTGAACAGACGTATTCGCAAACTACGCATCCTATGCATTTGTCAGGGTCTGCTGTGACGAATTTTCTATCCTGAGATCGTACCATCTTAAGCGCCTCCTTTTGCTATGTAGGCGAATTCATTTAGGTTTAGTTCGTTAAGTTTTTCAACCGTGGGAATCCCTTCAGCTGTCCATCCTCTTACCGCGTAGTAATCGTCTAGTCCCAATTGAAACTCTTCATCGTTAACACATACGCCTTTGGCTGGCCCAGCGTCAGGTATAGGTACATTCATTATCTTGTAGGGCAATGTATCATATTCTCTTGTTCCTTTCCCTTCCCGAATGTTAAACAGCTTTGCGAGGTTTTCTATTCTTTCACCATTTTTCTGCAATTCCGCAGCGGTAATAGGAATACCTGTGGCTAACGTATAGTACTTCGCCATATCATCAAGGCCATCATAATAGGTGCCTCTTGAGAACTTGCAGAGTATGAGAGAGTCAATAACGTTATACAGGTCTCCTTGATCTGAAATCATTTTTCCTCTGCCTTTCTCTATCTTGAAACGATTTACCTTTCCTTTAACGTCAGGCGAATAGGCACCATTTCTAAGGTGACAGGCACCACGGAACGAAACCGAGAATCCGAGAGCAGCGGTCTTCAAGCCTCTTATGTCATAACCAGGCAACTCCAGCCCTTTTATGTGACACGCGTATTTTTCGGCGCCGTTACCGATTTTTTCAGCTGCTTTCATAGTGCCTTCAGCTAGTACGTCGGCCAACTGACCTTTTCTTTCGCCTATTCGTTTTACCATTTCCACTAAGGCCTCGCTGTTTCCGAAGCTAAGATCTAATCCATCAGTTTGTTCATTTGTTATGATTCCATGTTCATACAGGTCCATTGCAAAAGCGATAACTACGCCAGTTGATATTCCATCTATGCCGTAGTGGTTGGCAAGACGCATTGCTTCGATGATTGCGTCCAGACGGTCCACGCCACATAACGGTCCCATGGACCATAAGCATTCGAATTCTAAGCGGGAAGTGGCCCCTTGGTAAGGGCCTTCAGGAACTACTGCGATGTGGTCGCAGCGCATGCCGCAAGTTGCACAGCCGACAATCTTTTTGACGTAATGCTCGTTCAAGTATTCGCCGCTTACCTTGTCAGCGCCTTCAAATGTAGCTTGAGCGAAGTTACGTGTTGGCAACGCTGCAAGCGAGTTTAGAACTAAGACGTTTTCAGGTGTCCCCAGAGTCTTGTATTTCCTTGTTGCAGGACCTTTCATGCGCTCATGTATCAACTTCACGAACTCCGTGAATCCCTCTAGGTCTGCTACGTTGACGTCATTTGTTCCTCGAACAGCCACTGCCTTAAGATTTTTTGAACCCATGACAGCGCCCATTCCAGTTCTTCCAATGGCTCTGAATTCGTCGTTTATTGCCGCGGCAAAACGGCAGAGTTTTTCGCCAGCCATTCCGATTGCTGAAACTCGAATATAATAATCGCCAAGTTCTTCTCTAATTTGCATGTCGGTCTCGTAAGGTGATTTTCCAGTCATATGCTCAGCATTCATCAACTGAACGTTATCATCATCAATCCACAGGTATGACAGCTTATCAGCCTTGCCCGTGATGATAACTGCGTCGTATCCTGCTCTCTTCAAGTCAGGACCGAAGAAACCATGAGCTTTGGCTTCGCCTACTCCTCCAGTCGCCGGCGATTTGGAAACAACGGCATAGCCGTTTCCAGCCGTAGGCGCCATTGTGCCGCTTAGAGGACCAGTGGTGAATATAATGGGGTTATCTGGGCTAAACGCATCTGTACCTGGCTTTGAGTTGTCCATGAGTAAACGAATGCCAAGCCCTATGCCCCCAATATAACTCTTAGCCATTTCCTCACTCAACGGTTCAGTAGAAACTTTGCCGGTTGTAAGATCAACACGCAAAATTTTACCAGCATAAGCAAACATTATTCTTTCCTCGCATACATGTCATTAACTTATTTAGTCAAGATAAAAGGTATATTAACCTAATGGATTTCTACGCGAAAACTGATGTTGAAACTCTCAATTTGATTTCGCTGTAAAAGGTTTCACTATGTTGGTTACGCGGGTTTTGATTAAGAAACGATTATATAACGTCTTTAACACCTATAATATTTGACGCACTTGGGGAGATTCGCGTTTGAAAGTAACGGTCGACTATTTGGGCCACATCAAACGAACAATAGGCGTGGAACAAACCGAAAACATCGACCTTAAAGACGACGCTTTAGTTTGTGACCTACTGCTTTTACTCGCTGAAAAACATGGTGAACCCTTCAAAAAGACCATTTACGAGCCCAGCGGCCTTGACTTAAAAGCCAATTTCATCTTAACCGTGAACGGTCTATTACTAAATCAGTTGAACGGCATAGAAACTAAACTTAAAGACGGAGACCGCTTAGTTTTAATGCCGGTTGTCAGCGGCGGATAAGAAAGCGAAAGCGTTAAACCTAGCACTCAACAATTTTACTTAATGGTGAGCGCCCTGAACAGGATAGAAGCTTTAAAACATACAGCCTTTAAGGAAGGCAAGGTTGACGGCTTCCTAATTTTTAACAGCGTCGATCTAATTTATTTTTCTGGTTTTTCCGGCGCAAACGCGCTACTAATTCCTGAGAACGGCGAAAGCACGGTTTATGTTTACGACGTTAACTATGCGCATGCGAAGGCACAAGTGGGCGGCTTTGGAGTGGAACTGGTGAAACGTGATGAAAATTTGATGGCTAAAATCGCGAAAAAGGCTGAGGAATGCGGATTTAAAAAGCTCGCCGTGGACGCTTTAAACGTTGAAAGCTGGCGCGCCCTATCCAAGTTCTTAGGAGGCGAAAAGAAGCTTGAGGTTGACAACAGCTCTATTCGGGAGCTTCGCAAAGTTAAGGATGAAAAAGAAATCGAGCTTATGCGCAGAGCTGGGGAGTTATCAAGCGAAGGTATGCGCGTTGCTTATGAAACTGTGGCATCTGGCGTGAGAGAGTACGAGGTGGCGGCGGAAATTGAGTATGCCATGCGGAAGCAGGGTTCTTCTGGAACGGCTTTCGAAACCATTGTCGCTTCTGGTTCGCGTTCAGCTTTCCCTCATGGCGGTTGCTCTGACAAAAAAATTCGGGAAGGCGACGTTGTAGTTGTGGATGTGGGTGCCACGTACAAGTTTTATCGTTCTGACATGACGAGGACATTGGTGGCTGGGAAACCTTCGGAAAAACAAAAGAAGCTTTATCAGATCGTGAAGAGAGCGCAGGAGAAGGCGTTTGAGGCTATAAAGCCGAACGTTAAAGCGAAGGATGTTGACGCTGTTGCTAGGAAGATAATTGCGGATGCGGGTTACGGCGAATATTTTGTGCACAATCTTGGTCACGGTGTAGGCTTGGAAGTGCATGAACCGCCTACCTTAAGCCCTGACAGCAAAGACACGCTGGCAGTCGGCAATGTTGTTACAGTTGAGCCTGGAATCTACCTTGTTGGCTATGGTGGGGTTCGCATCGAAGACACAGTGTTAGTGCAGAAAAACGGCGCGCAAAAACTCACAAACGGACCCTACACTCTGGGCGAAGAATAGCTAGAGGTACTGTCAAGTTATTTGTGACGGCTTCACCGATTATTTGACATGCAAGCGCCAGTTCTACTTTGGTTTCAGCCTTTAAATAAGGGGGTATAGTCTTTTCCACACACTAGAGAACACAAGCTCCCACAACACACAACTTATCAGCATTAACCGTGGAGTATAGCATAAAACTTATAGAAAACGGATAACTCAAAGTTACTGAGGTGAAAAGTGAATGTCACCAGACGATGAAGATTACCCAGAATGGTTCAAACGGCGACGTAGGTTCCCATCCAAGGATTTGTTTTTCGGCGACATCGACCGCATGTTTCATGAAATGGAAAAAATGATGGAGGAAGAATTCAAGAATTTCACAGCAAAAGTCCCCAAAGACTACATCAAGGAACGTAAACTTCCCGACGGCAGAACCGTTAAAGAATGGGGTCCCTTCGTATACGGCTACAGCATGAAAATAGGTCCTGACGGTAAGCCTCAAATCCGCGAGTTCGGCAACATCAAAAAGAGCCTCAAAGGCCCCAAAGTGAAAGAAGAACGCGAACCACTAGTGGACATATTTGAAACAAACGGCGAAGTTCGCGTAGTAGCAGAACTACCTGGCGTAGAAAAAACAGATATAAAACTCCACGGCACAGAAGACTCACTGACGATATCCGTTAACACACCACACTCCAAATACTACAAAGAAATTACCTTACCAACAAAAGTAAAAGTGAAAGAGGCGAAATCATCCTACAAAAACGGCGTCTTGGAAGTTGTGCTTCCCAAAGCTGAAGCCCCAAAGAAACCGAAAGGCGAACCAATCGACATAGGCTAACCGCCTCTAATTTACCACCTCCAATAATCTTTTCCTGAAAAGCTCGTGCCCACATGAACGACAACTCGGAAATTGACACGTTAAACGCCATCTGCCGAGAAGCAAAAGCAGAAGGCAAACTGTCTGGCAAAAACCTGACTGAACTCTACGAGCTTTTCGGTCAACGATTCACAAAAGCCCTCAATGCTCTGAAAGAAAACCGGGTGAAAAAATACGTTTTCAAGTCAAGCGGCAGAACCGTTTGGATAGTCATTGGAAGAGAAAGAGATTACCTAATAATGCCTGAGGCTGAATTCTGCATGTGTGACGACTTCTACTTTCGTGTCTTAGACAGAAAAATCCACCTATGCTATCACTTAATTGCCCAGAAAATTGCTCGCAACCTAGGATGGTACGAAACCTTAGAAGAAAACGATAAACTCTACGAATCATTAATGAATGAGTGGAAAAAAGCTACTGCTTAAATATTAAAACATTACAAGAATAAGCAAGAAAAGGAGAATCTCGATGGATTTAAGCGCGTACTTCCTGACGTTAGAATACGTCCTCATGGCATCGACGTTTGTTGCTCTAGTGCTGATTTTCTTATACTCTTATTACGGTAAGGAAGAAGAGCAAACAAACGAGAAAAGCTAACCTCCAGACCTTCTCATCCTTCTGTTAATAACTAAAAACACCACTATACTTAGAACAGCTAAGATTATGCTGAACAAAACTATCCATGTGACATCTGGACCCGCACCAATTACTATCGGAAACGGCCCAATGAAGATAACCGCGCCAACATTAGCTGAGCCGCCGCCGTAGAGTACGGCAGCAATCAAAATGACTGCTATACCAATAAAAACTAGGGTAAATCCCAAAATCAAAAACAAAAAAAGCCTGTTAGATACCGTGGTGCCTTCTTCAGTAGTTTCGTGAGATTTTTCGTCAGCAATTCTTATCATGCCACTCTTACCTCAGCAATAAATAATACACAACCATGGCAACCACAAGCATCACCGTAAGCGCCAAAGAAAGCAACAAGATGGTTTTAAGCGATTTCTTGTCTGTTCCAAAAATTATTGGAACAGGACCGATTATTATTGCGCCTCCACCCTTGACTTTTCCTTTTTTGGCACCTGAAATGGAGAGCAAAATGACAGCAATCACTATGATCAGCACTCCAACGAAAACCAGCACTATGCCAAGCGCATAAAGAGCCGCAGAGTCTATCACTTTTATGTCTCCCAGCGCCACCCTAAAAGTGAATTATCATTTTAATAAACTTAGCCAAAGCTCATACCCTCTGCAAATTAGCGCAAAAAATTTAAAACAAACTGAATCCTTTATCCGTGCTGGCAACAAAAACATGATCAGCGAAGAGATAATTCAACAGATTCTATCAAAATATCCAGATGTCAGCCGAGACCAAATTCTTGAAAACTTAAAGATTGAGAAAGGCAAGACGGCTGGTCTAATAGCAGACGAGACATTGTTGCGGTTGATAGCCGCTAAATACGGGGTTGAAATTCCCCACAACAGAGTTTATAACCGCAAATTATCCATAACCCACTTGGTTCCGGGCCTAAACGATGTCACCGTGTCAGGGCGTGTTGTAGCGGTTTATCCCCCAAGAACCTTCGAAGGAGAAAGATCGGGAAAATTTGCAAGCTTGATGATCGCCGACAAAGACAGCATCCTCCGTGTTATATTGTGGAACGACAAAGTCGAATTAATCGAAGCAGGTGAGCTGAAAGCTGGGCAGATCGTTCGCTTTTCTCATGGATACACACGCGAAGACCGTAAAGGCAAGGCGGAATTACACCTTGGCAGCAAGAGCCAAATTGAAGTTGAGCCTAAAAACATAAAAGCGGATGAATACTCCTCCATCGGCAAATTTGCCACAAAAATCAACAGGATAACCAAAGCGCACAAGAACATTCACCTTACAGGCACGGTAAAAGAGCTATTTCCCGCATCAACATTCACAAGAAGCGACATGAGCACGGGAACAGTGATGCGCCTTACGCTGGCAGATGAAACAGGCGAAATACCCGTTGTCATTTGGAACGAAAAAGCAGAAGAACTTGAAAAAACCCTTAAAATAAACGCGAATTTAAAGTTGGTAAACGCAAAAGCCAAGGCAACCCCAAGCGGCGAGTTCGAAATTCACGTTAACTCATACACTTACGTCGAGGTTTCAGAGCGCCTTGACTTTTGAGGCTATGGCTTCGCTCATCTCGCTTGTGGTTGAGGGACCACCTAAATCTGCTGTTCGCACTTTTCCTTTGCTCAGCACGTTCATCACGGCTTTTTCGATTTTCGCCGCCTCCTCCTTTTCGCCCAAGTAGTCAAGCATCATATATCCCGCCATTATAGTAGCTGTGGGGTTAACCCTGTTCTGTCCCGTGTACTTGGGTGCTGAGCCGTGGACGGGTTCGAACATGCCGTAGGTTTCGCCTATGTTTGCTCCTGCTGCTAAGCCTAAGCTGCCCGTGACTTGAGCGGCTTCGTCTGATATTACGTCGCCGAAGAGGTTGGTGGTGACTATGACGTCGAAGCTTTCAGGTTTTTTGATCAGGTGCATTGTTATGGCGTCTATGTGGATGTCGTCGATTGTTACGTCTGGGTATTTAGGGGCTACCGCTTTTACGGCGTCTTTGAATATGCCGTCAGTTATTCTTAGGATGTTGCCTTTGTGCACGTAGGTTAGGTGTTTTTTGCGTTTGGCGGCAAGCTTGAAGGCGAATTCGGCTACTTTTGTGGAGGCTTCTTTTGTGATTATTCTTAGGGCTACGCCGACGCCTGGCGCGACTTCGTATTCTACGCCTGAGTACATGCCTTCCGTGTTTTCGCGAACCACGACGAGGTCTATGTTGGGTTTCAGGGCTTTTACGTTTGGGAAAGAGCGGCAGGGTCTGACGTTGGCGTAGAGGTTGAACATTTTTCTGATTTTTACGGCTGCGCTGACGGGTGCGCCTGGCGTTTCTGGCGTGGTCATGGGACCTTTGAGGCAAGCGTCTGTTTGTTTCACGAGAGCTATGGTTTCTTCGGGTAGGTTGGTGCCGTACGTGGCTATGCAGTGATAGCCTGCTTCGCCGTAAAGAAAATTGAATTTTAGGTTTTCTGAGGAGCCTTGTACGGCTTCTAGAACTTTTACGGTTGCGTTGATGACTTCTGGTCCTATGCCGTCGCCTTTTAGCACTGCGATATTGTAAGTTTTTGACATGGTAACCGTCTTCTGTGTGTAAGTGTGAGCTTTAATTTATCAGTATTCCTATTTGCTATGGAGCATTGCGCGTTTTGGTAGCAGGTGTGCTCTCGGAGACTATAGCCCCCTTATTTAAAGACTGAAAAACCAATCGGCACCATGCACTGTAATCGACGTAACATAAAGCGCCACGATGGGAAACAATCGCAATATTGTAAATTGATTTTTGAAATGAAGTTTGGGCTGATTATGCAAAACTTTATAACAGCGCCTAACGTTTTGCATTCGTAAAAAAGGTGGAGATACATGAAATTTGGCACATACGTATTTGAGCCAAAGAAAGCTGAAGGCTTTGACTTTCATTTATTCCGTGTGAAACCAGAGGTAGGCAGGCGATTGCCGCCCGTGTCAGACATGTACAGCAACGTCGCTATTTTCGGCGACAACGTTACCGCACGAAATCATCCAGATTGGATTTCTCAGTCACCCCTCGGTCCAGCGTGGAGAACAAATGATAATTTCAACGTGCGCTGGGACATTCTCTGTCACACGCAACCTGAACATAGAGCAGAACAGCTTGATTACATAGAAGACGTTGCTAAGCATTCTCCGGGAGTTTGGCTGAACAGCATGCACTTTGCAGAGCACGGACACTGCACTTGCCCACGTTGCAATGAGCTATGGAAGAAAAGCGGGCTCAGCTGGTTCGAATGGCGCAAAAAAGAAGTGACAGACTACATTGCCCAAATCAGGGAGCGCGTGAAAAACGAGCTGGTCATAGGTTTGCTTCCTGATCCAGTGAATTCTTACGAGCGCTTCGGAGTGGACTTTGACGCTCTTGCTCCGTACGCTGATGCATTCAACGTTGTGATGTTCTCTAAGAACTATGCTACTCCATGGTACTGGGAGATGCTGTGCAGAGCCTTCAAGAAGCTGCTGAAGAAGCCAATGTACATCAGTTTGTACGTTTTCGGCCCTGGAGACAACCCAATGGAAGTACCAGCGCCAAGCGAGCTGGTAACGCTTTCGGTTCGCGCTGGCAGGACAGGCATCGATGGCATTTTATATCTTACAGACAAGGCTAGCCAAATCTGGGATTTCCAGAAAGCAGTAGTAGACAGAGTTGAGCTGAGGCAGAAACTGAAGACCTATGGATGCCAAGAAGTATTAGACTTCTTCGCTAGCTGGGAAAAAGTCGTAGAGTAAGCCTCTAAGAACAAAAACCTAGACGCAGGCAGTTGCAACTCCAAAGTGGTTGAAACAAACCACCACGCTGCCCTTTTATTTCGTCCAAAATTCGCCACTTTTTCTTATACCAGGCACTCAGAAGCCTTTAGACTCCGCATACTGGCTGTTAATGTGAAAAAACGTGACTTTAAACCTTAGCGCCCGTTATAGAAAAAAGTGTGAGAACAAAAAAGAGGCTGTTTCTATGGAAAGTGGTTAATATGTGTAGTATTAACCACAGCCTTTTTTGTGGTGGAAAAGATTGAAAGCTTCTTTTGAAAAAGCATACTGACATCTGAGGGAAACTTGCAGAAACCCATTATCCAAAAAAACTGCAATATTCAGCCAACTAAAACAAAGATATTTACCTGAAAGTTTTTTCCTCCATTTTTTCCGCAATCAGAGATGCCAAAGTAAGATAAATAATGTTATAGTTTTTTCTCTTCTTCATTAATTCAGCTATGGGAATTGAAATAGGATTTCTCAGTTTCCCCAAATCGTCATAATAAATGAAAATCGGCTCGGTGCCAGGTTTGACTTCTATATGAAATAGACCATGCGCAAAAGAATTTCTCAGGCCTATGTCCAATTCATTTTCAATTAGCTGGCCGTACACTGGGGAGACTTTCTTTAGTTTTAACAAAAATGGTCCTAAAGTCATTTTATCTTTAAACTTTTGTTTTGAGCCTCTTTTTAGATAGAACAAAAGAAAGTTTTTGAACATCTCAATATGAACCAGCGATAGAAAATAAAGCTGTGACATAAACAAATAAGAAAAGTCCTGATCAGTAAAATAGTCTCTATTTTGCTCCATAAATTTTGATATTTTTTGTGAGCTGCTGAACAATTCCACTATTCTGTTAAAGGCCATTCCTATTTCATCCTTATCTTTCATTAAAATAATGAAGTTTTTTGTTTCTTCAAATTCTGCTCTCCTAAGACAACAATTTTTCTTCAAATCATTCAGTAGTCCTTCTATGATTGGCCTTATCTTTTCGTAGTATGCTTTCTCACCTGCTGGCAACTTATTTGGATCAAAGAAATACTTTTCTCTACTCACTCTGATCTATCCTCAAACTCATTTTTTTGTATGTTTCAAATATTCCAATCTAATTCTAATATTGTTTGCCTTATGTGCTGAAATTAACAAGAAACTATTTCTGGCCTTTCTTAGTTAGTTAAATAAAACGTCACCTAACTCATGTTACCAAACAAATTCTTGATCATGTAGTTAGCTTCTACCATCAAACACTCGCTTTTGCTACACCATAACATAGATAAATGTCAAAAACATCTGTCATAGACGTTAGGAGAAAATTCAATGGCAAGTAAAATCCTAGTAAAAGACCTAATGTCTACAAACGTTAATGTCTTTGAAAACGAATCAAGCGCCCAAGAAGTAGTTTCAACAATGTCCAAGTGCGACGTCGACTTCGTGATAGTTGTGCAAAGCGGAAAACCAACCGGCATCATAACCGAGCGAGACGTTATAGTGCGCATGGTTGAACAAGGCTTAGACCCAAAAGTAGTGATAGCCAGAGCGATATACACCAACCCGTTGGTGACAATTGAAGAGTCAGCAACCGTGGAAGAAGCCGCTAAACTCATGAAGGAATGGAAAATCAAGCATTTACCAGTAACAAGAAACGGCAAAATCGTAGGTATGCTAACCTATCTTGACATCGCATTCAATGTTCCAGAACTGTTACCTGCAATGAAAGAACTATATCGCCCCTCAAAATAGGCAAGTTCAACCACTGAAAAAGCACTGAACTCTCCCGCATAATCCCTTCTAAAGTTCCAGACCCACGAAAATTCAGGGAAAGGCGGGCTTTGCTTTGCCCTTTTTTGTAAGCACGCGCTGACGAACCGTAGTATTCAGGCGAAGACTTGGGCGGCTTTTGAAATCGCCGTGAAACTGCATGGCAAAGAAGCAATTGTTAGGCAACTCCAATGTTTGGAGCCCCATCTTTAATGGGGATCTTCATAGAGAATAGAGAAAAATTGAAAAATACCTTTGGCACCATTTAGGGAGCAAATAAGAGGGCTTAAGGTTTGGATGAAGTCTTAGAGATGCTAGACAAAACCGCGAAGAGGATTCAGAAAGCTCTTGACGAAAGCAAAGAAGCAGCGGCAAAGCAAAAAACCGCCTATGAGAAGATACTTAAATCGAAAGAGGCTTCTGAGGAACAAAAAATCAGAGCGCTCATAGGAAAAACGCTTGAGCTGGACCGCTTGGAAAGGTTGTCTTCTCAATTGAGCTTGCTTTATGCGCTTCAAATATTTGCTTTCAAGGTCAAAGTACTAGAGATATCAGTCAGCAACATCAATGAACAACTTGTGCAATCGGGAGTCCTTAAGAAAAACACGGAACTGGAAGACGTAAAGAAAAAAATTGACGCGTTAAAGATTCTGGTGGAAGCGCAGTACGAGTCAATGAAGGAAATCAGAGAAAAACAGAACAAAAACCTAACCTACATACACTAAAACCGAGTTTCAACACATTTTTGCAACCACAAACAAGATGTTTTTTTCATTATTTCAAATTGTAAGAGAGGCGATTCTGAACTGATAGCTCTGCGAGACTATACCCCCTTTATATAAACACTGAACTACAGTGTAGAACTAATGATTGACGTTTGGGACGTTTCACCTGTTGGTGGAGCGGTGGGGATTTGAACCCTATCCCAAGTGGAAATGTCACCCGCAAACCCAATATTTTTTTGGTTTTATAGACTAATTGATATACCATTTACGAATACAGCCAATCTCATACTTAAACATAGAGCGCGCGCAATATCACGTTTGGGAAGAGGCAACTGATATCACTGAGACTCTGTGGCTTTCAGAATAGGCTACAAATATTGCTCTTTTGCCAGAATCATAACCTATAGCTTGGGGCTGGCTTTCCAGAGGTATGCTTGCAATTACAATATTGTTATTGTCTGATATCACCGAGATCGAGTTTGAATTATAGTTCGCTACGAAGATGTGGCCGTTACCAGAATCGTAAGCTAGGGCGTTAGGTTGGTCTCCTACAGGTATGGTCGCGACTACGTTATAGTTGCTATCTGATATGACTGTAACTGTGTCGGAGCCATAGTTGGCTACAAAGATTTCTTCTTTGCCAGAATCATAAGTTAAGCTTATGGGTTGATTTTCCACGGTTATATTTGCAACAACAGTGTTAGTGCTGTCCGATATCGCTAAAACCTGATTGCAGCCAGCATGACCTACAAATATCTCTCCTCTAGCAGAATCGTACGCTAAAGCACTGGGTTGGTGTCCTACAGGTATGGTCGCGACTACGTTATAGTTGCTATCTGATATGACTGTAACTGTGTCGGAGCCATAGTTGGCTACAAAGATTTCTTCTTTGCCAGAATCATAGGCTATTCCCATGGGTTGTCTTCCTACAGGTATAGTTGCAACGACGTCATAATTACTGTCTGATATTACTGACACAGAATCGGAACCAAAGTTGGTAACAAATAGTCTACCCTTGCCAGAATCATAGGCTATTCCTGAAGGCATTATTCCTACAGGTATGGTTGCTACTACAGTGTTAGTTCTATCTGATATGACATAGACCAAATGAAAATCTACATTGGTTAAGTAGATTTCTCCTTTGCCAGAATCATAAGCTACACCATAGTAACCGCCGTGTCTTTCCAAAATTATGGTAGCGGTTAATTCAAAGGAAAATAAACCCGTTAATTTTGCTTCATCCAGAACATCATTACTGCCTAACATTACTTGAGCCACATAAGAGGCTCCAACAGGATGACCGTCAATAGTGTCAATGGCTCCCCCCTGATGCAAACTATATTGCAATTCTCCTTGGAAGATTCTGACTTCTCCTGAAGAAAAAGTTACATTAACCCAACCTTCGTCGGAGCCAAAAACATCACTTTCAACATCAATTTCACTACCATTAACAAACATCGCAACGCTCAATTTCACTTCTTGCACATCATTTATTCCCATATTCTGAAGAGTGATATTGAACGAGCAGGTAAGCAACAGACCGCCAGGATTTTCCCAACCTTTGGGGTCTATTGAAAAAGCAGTAATCTGTACCTTATTGATTTGATTAAGAGCATTAATTTGATTGAAGAAAAACCATGTGGTAGCGGTGGCTAAGATGAGAACCACTAAGAACGCTGCTACTGCAGTTGTCTTTTTCATTTTGGTTCATCCCACTCGCATGAAGTTTTCTTATCCTGAGACAAAGAAGTAATCAATCACTAATCTACAATACTTAAACTCGTATTTAGCTCTACCAGAAGAAGCGCGCGCTACGCCCCAAATTAGGATGTTCTAATTTTCATGCCTCTCAGCCACAAGTCTTCCAAACTGATGAAATTGCTACCCAAAAAAATTCAAAGTTCAACTTCAAGATCATCATATGCGCAAATAGTGTTTTTGAATATCTCTTTTGCTGCTGCTTCTGCTTCACGCCGGTCTTCCAAACTCACATAATTGCCTGCATCAAAATGAGTCAATAAGAGTTGTTTAACCTCAGCCTGTTTAGCGATTTCCGCCGCCTCCCTCGGATCCAGATGTCCCCAATTTTCAAGCCTTTGTCCCGGCTTCAAAGAAGACTCCGTTATCAGCAAATCTGCGTCACGTGCGAGTTCACGCAGACCATCACACACGCCCGTGTCGGTGCAGTAAGCAATAACATGACCGTCCAATTCAAACCTGTAACCCAGACACGGATCCGAGTGAAACAAGAGCTTACAAGAGAAAGGAAAAGGCAAACTGTAGCTACCTTCTTCTAATTCATGAATCTCAACTGAAAAAGACAGATCACTTAACGGAAGCGTGTATGGGTGTTTAAAAATCTTCAAACCATCCTTAACCCCTTTAAACCCGTAAACATTCACCGTTTCCTTGAACCTGAACTTATCAAACAAATGAAACCCTATGATATGATCAAAGTGCAAATGAGACAAAAACAAATAGATTGGCTTCTCAGCCAAGACGTATTTATCTAATTTGTAAATTCCGTCACCCGCATCAAGTACAACATAAAATCTCTTCGACTCAATCAACACACAAGATGTATTACCAAAATCTGTTGAATACCACCCATTTGTGCCAAGAAACCTAACCTTCACGTTGAACACCAATCCAAACCAACAAAGCCACAAAGAAGGCATTCTCTCAGAATGCATATTTAAATAATTCTTCAACAGCGCGCGCTAATATACCACGAGTCGGGTTTGAACCGAAGACGAGTGGAGATATCACTCGAAATCTCCTTTTTTTCTCTACTCTAAGAGGAAAACTCACGTTTAGTGTCCTCTTCCTTCATCTTCTATTCTACTTTATCAGATGAGGGTGCAATTGGCAAAAGAGCTATGAATCTGGAGAGAATCAGCGAGGCGATGCGGGTTTTACGTGAGAAAGCGCGGCGACTCGGCTTTGGAGACAAGAATTGCACCACTGGCTGGTTTGACTTGCGGGGTTGTTACCCAACTCTTAATGAAAAGGTTAGAGTTGAGGCTTTTTTGGCTTTGAATGAGGCTTTCCCACTAGTCTTTTGAAGAAGACTGCGGTGGTTGTTACTAAAATTAGCATCAGGCTTATGGCGATTACACTTGGAAATTCTGGAATCACGCTGTCAACGGCGCCATTTACGTCGGTGTGATCGATTAGGTTGCCTCCAGACGGATTGTAGTCCGCGAGCTCAGTTGTCAAAATGAGTTCGGAGTGCCCGATACCAGTTACGTTGAAGGTTATGCTAGCTATGTTGCCAGATCCGCTAAAGGATGGTGCGGGCGCTACGGAGGTTGCCACAAGGTGGTATTCGCCATTTTCTTGGTCCATGGTGTTGTTTTGAACGAAAATTTCGGCGCTGGCGGTCTCGTGAAGGACGCCGTCGGAATGAGATTCAACTCCCAAGCGAAGGTTGACGTTTTGAATGGTTAGTGCGGAGGGATCCCAGAACAGGGTAACATCCACCCCGTAAAGGTTCTGCACGTTAGATAGGGTTATGTTTACCTTTATTGTTTCGCCTAGGAGCGCATTGGTTGTTGGGGGATTGACTGCCACTGTCGTGTTGCCGGAACTTTGCTGGAATGCAGGTTGGATGAGGCTAAGGGTCAGCAGTGTGGCGATCAGAATGAACAGCAGGGTTTTTGCTGTCTTTAGCTTTGGTTGCGTCATTTGCTGTCACCTTTTGGTCTGCTCAGTGAGCATCACTATTTTATCTCGTCCTTTCTTAAATCTTTTAATAACGCCTTTCTGCTCCAGAGTAGCTAAGAGCTGGCTTGTTTTTGCCTTGGAAAACCTGCACTGCTCAGCTATGGCTGTCTGGTTTAAGATGCCTCCGGAGTGTCGGATGGTTTTTATTATTTTTTCTTCGTCGCTTTCGGTAAATGCTGCTGCTGTGGGAACGGCTTTTGTTTTCTGTTTGTTTCGCCTCACCATGTAGAATCCTATTAGAAAAGCGGCTATAGCCATGGCTGAGACCGCAGCGAGTAGTGTGCTTTGTGGCCAGCTTGCCTCGTTGCCATTTTGCGATTTTAAGGTTAAAGTTATGCTGGGTTTGCCGTTTATGAAGTCTTGGGTTCTATACCAATCTAGCGTCTGCAAATCATTGTCTTGTTTGTCGGGTGTTGGAGAGACTGACATAACGGTGTAGTTGGATGGGTAGGTGATTTGGAGTACCCCGTCGCCATAGAGTTGGCTGAAGAAGGATGGTACTTGAAAGATGTCGCCGAAGGCTATTTTGTTGTTTTCTGTTGTGCTGAAATTTAGCCATTTGAATCTGTATTCTGTTGTTTTTGATTGGGTTTCCCAAGAAATGACGGTTTCCATTTGTATCGATTCAGGTTCTATTGTCATTTCTCTGTTTGTTGCGTTTATTGCCGCGTCAACAAGGGTGAAAATTTTCTGTTGGAAGCCTTCCCAAGTGTCAATTGTGGCGTTGATGTCTGAGACTTGGGTCATGGTCCATGTTGCTGAGTTGTCGTTGTTCACTTGAATTTGGTATTGTATGTAGTCTTGGCAGTGTGCCTTGTTTACGGCTGAAAGTAAAAGCAGGACTGCGAGTAGAGCGAGCAACAGGCGAGATTTCATTGAAATCTGATTTAGAAAAAGCGCGTCTGCCTTATTTAATGTTTAACTATTGATTTCAGAGCGTTCAGCTTTTTGAGCTGTTGCGCCGCATTTAGTTGCAATTGGAGTTGCAGCTTGAGAGGATGGTTCGCAGATTAGCACTGTTACAGGCTTATCTGTTGTAAATGTGCTGTTTTTTGTTACTAAAACAGTGAATGAACCTTTTTGAATTTTAATGAACTAAAATAAACTTTTTTCATGTCTATTATTTGAAATAGGGCTCAGAAATGCTTTTATTTGGCTGTAAACATGTAGGCTCTTGAAAAATCGGAAAGGATGAAAGGAAATGAAGAAAATTCTTGCAGTAGCATTGTTGGTCATTATCGGAATTAGCAGCTTAAGCTTTGCAGTGGCCTCCGTGAGTGCTTTTGGTCCGGTTAGTCGAGGCTGGGGCTGGCGAGTAGGCTCCTGGATGAGACGCGGTGTTGCAGTTCCCTTTCAGCGAAGTTGGGTACGCTTGAACGGCATAGTAGAAACGTGGGGTTCACAGGAAGTCAATGGCTCTCTATGGGTAAATGCTAGGACAGTTGGTTTTGACGAAGAGGTTCGCCAGACTGCTTTCGCCACCGCTATTTGGAGCAACACCACGAATTTCAGGCAAAGGGGTAACTTTTCCTACAGCTTTTATGTTGCGAGGCTGGTGGATGCCAATGTTTCCGCGCTCAACTTTGAGGATGTGGACTTCTTCATTAATGGCACATGGAACGTTTTCAACGTGACCATAAGCCAGACGATAATTACGAGTGGAGACTTAGAAAGCCACTATACTGTCGATCGCCAAACGAAGACAGACATTGACCCGATCGCAAATAAAGCGTACGGTGAACTTAACGTAACTGACAACTGGACCGAGTTTGTACTCTCAATAGACGGTGTCGACGAGTTGAATGGGGTAGTGACCAGAGCACGAATGAGGCAGATGATGTTCAACAAGTTCAAGGTAAGCGAAGACGGAGCTGACAAAGTAAGCAGAATCGATCTTACAGTCTTAGCCAGAATTTACGGAGCAAGGCCTGGCTGGGGAAGCTACGACAGCAATATGGACTTCAACTGCAACTACAAAATAGACATAGCTGACCTCACAACAGTCGCAGCCAACGTAGAGGCTTAAGTTATCTTCTCCCTACAATCCACATTTTCTTTTTTTATGGAAAAAATGCTGCAGCATAGGCTCTTTTGGCGATAAGAAAACCTTTAGGGAACGAAAACATCCCTTACAAAAAAATCTGTTAGGTTACGGGGCTTGTTGCAGTGGACCGGGGGGGATTTGAACCCCCGACCTCCTGAGTGCAAGTCAGGCGTTCATACCAACTGAACTACCGGCCCTTGCCTGGGTTTTTCTCGAATGCTTTAGCGGCTCCTTGATATTTAGGTTTTGTCTGTAAAACAAGCGTAGCAATTTCAAAAAACTTTGAAAAGAATGAAAAAAAATATAGAATAAATAGAAATTACGTGTAAGCGTTAAGCTTAATATCGTCTTCTTGGCGGTCGTTTCTTTGCCCAGCATTCTCGGCAGTAAACGGGCCTATTCGGATCAGGCTTGAACGGAACTTCACATTCCTGACCGCATTCAGAGCAGACTGCCTTGTGCATCTCTCTATCGGACATTAACTATTTCAACTCCTTCTTACTGTTTTGCGTGCAAAAATCACTTCTTGCACGATGCACCTATGCACTGCACAGAAGCATATAAAATTTGCCGTTTAAAACCTAACAAACGCAATCGATTCAAAGGTGACGCGTGCACGGATTTGTTAAAACTACGAAACAATTAACTGCCTTCAGCAACGCAAAGCTGAAAACAGAAAACGCTATACTCTAAAAGCAAGATAAATTACCTGTTTTCGGAGAGGTAAAAAATGATCAATTTCAAAACAGTCAAAATTGACCCGCCAAAAGACTGCAACGTTGTCTTAGGCATGGCTCACTTCATAAAAACCGTTGAGGACCTTTACGAAGCTTTAGTTAACGCTGTGCCAAACATTAAATTTGGAATCGGTTTCTGCGAAAGCTCACAACTATGCCTAGTAAGAAGCGAGGGAAATGATGATGAATTAAAGCGTTTAACAGCGGAGAAAGCCTTCGAAATCGCATGCGGCCACAGTTTTCTGATCTACATTAAAAACGCTTACCCCATAAACGTCTTAGATAAGATCAAAAAAGTGCCCGAAGTTTGCATGATTTTCGCAGCCACTGCGAACCCGCTGGAAATTATAATAGCAGAAACGGCGCAAGGTAGAGGAATAATAGGTGTAGTTGACGGCTTAAAGAGTAAGGGCATAGAAACTGACGCAAACGTCAAAGAACGGAGAGAATTCTTGAGGAAGATAGGCTATAAACTAGGCTAACGTTACGGAAAAACAAAAGCGGCAAGGTGAAGCCAGCCTTTGACTTCCGAGCTCCGCAAAGTATCGCACTGTGGAAAATTTGATTCGGTTTTTGTGGTTTACCTCTGAATTGTTAATTCTGGCTGTACTTCAAACGTAGTTTTCTCTTTCATTTTCTCCGCGGCATACACGACAAGTTGGTTAAATTGCTCGTCTGAGAGGACATTGCGTGCTCTGGACAAAACTTCTAGGCATAAGTCTTTAAAAACGAGGTCGGCGCAACCTAATTTTGCGTCATCAATCAGTTCTTTGCAAGCTTTAAGGATTTGTTCACTCATGCGACTTCACCTTGCAATCAAAATACTTAACTCTAAAACATTAAAACACTTATGAATTTACAATACTTATCCAAAATATCCTTGTCAGCAACGTCGAAGTTGTTTAAATGATCTATGGCTCTGAAATAACTTGGTGCTGATTCCATCGTTAAACGTCACAGATATTTTACCATAAACTATTTAGTTCGCTTTAAACATCAAAGCAACATAAAAACTCAGGATGCACAGGGTGTTTTTATGAGTAGCACACCAGAAGACTCGAACCCAACCAACGTATTCAGGAAGCGAATGCTGGAACAACAAGAAATTCTCAGATACAGAATGAAACAGATTAAGCATAAGATTACTGTGATAAGCGGAAAAGGCGGAGTAGGCAAAAGCACCGTAATCGTTAACCTTGCTGCAGCTTTTGCCCTGCACGGAAACCGCGTGGGCATTTTAGACGCGGACCTACATGGTCCCAGCGTGCCTAGACTATTAGGCTTGACTGGACAACAAGTGAAGGTGGGACCGCCCGGAGCGTTCCCAGTTAAGGGTCCTCTAGGGATGAAGGTTGTTTCAATAGACTTCTTTTTGCCAGAAGAAAAACTCCCGACTATTTGGCGGGGACCGCTGAAAATGACGGCAATACGCCAATTTTTATCCGACATCGTCTGGGGAGAATTAGACATCCTCTTTATTGATCTGCCGCCTGGAACCGGCGATGAACCATTGAGCGTAGCGCAACTTTTGCCCGACATTGACGGCGTCATAATCGTCACGATGCCTTCGGAACTCTCGCGGGCCGTCGTCAATAAAGCAATCACGTTTGCACAAAGGCTAGGAATGCCGATAATAGGCATTGTTGAAAACATGAGCGGCTTCGTTTGCCCAACTTGCGGAGACAAAATTGACATATTCCAGTCTGGCGGCGGAAAAAAGATGGCGGAAGAAACGGGTGTCCTATTTCTCGGGAGCATTCCGATAGACCCGCAAGTAAGCATGGATTCCGACAAAGGCTCACCATTCGTGATTGAGCACGCAGACTCCCCCGCAGCTGAGGCTTTCATTGAAATCGTCAAAAAAGTTGATTCCTACCTGAAAGAAAAAGAGAACGTAAAACCTTAACAAGATGAAAAAGCAGCCTGAGAAACTCCTTTATCTAATGAAACTTTATTCTGAAAATGCGTCGCTAAAACGGAAAGATAGTGGAGAGTTTAAGTCGGTTTCCTTTGTTGTACAGCCATGGCTACTCTTTTGCTTTTGAAAGGGTTATCTCTATCGTTGAAACCATTCTAGACCTGTTTTCGCCTTCTCTTGGAGGCATCTCTGCTGTTCCGATGGCTATTTTGCCTAATTTCAAGTCTTTTAGGAAACGGCTTCGAGTTATTTCCGCTGTGTCAACTGCGGTGGTTATCGCTTGCCCTCTGGCCTTCAGCGTTACCTCTTTAGTGTTACCTGAAGAGAAAGCTGTTATGATCGCCAGCACATAGCTCATTGGGGGTTTGTTTCCAACGAAGATAACATCTGATTTTGCTGCCATTTTTCCATCACTCCTTTTTTCCCTGTTCATTGTAGTGTTGGTAACGTTCTATGTCGTCTCTCCTTAGACATGGAACGTTACTGCTCATATACACAAACTTGCTTATAAACGCAATTCAACAACAGCATATAGCTTGTGTGCAAAGAAAAAGTTGAATACACATGTATTCGGATAAGGCGACTGGCAAAACACGTTAGGCTCAGTAATAGTGGTTTTTGGGATTTTCTTGATTTTTATGGTGTGACAGCTTTTCTGTTCACCTTTGGCTTAGAAAAGCGCTATAGTTTTATACCTAATCATTAAAGGGAGAAGTGCGCGCTGGAGTGTTGCATATGGCTGTGTCTCCTAGCATCCGAGAGGTTTTGGCAAGAAGAATCGCGGGAGAGATAATCCTTTCAGGCAAACCTGGGTCGACCATGCGAAAGTGGCGCGAGCTTTTTGCCGTTTCGCAGATAAACCTCTCAGAAAAAATGGCGCTCTCATCGTCCGTTATAAGCGATTACGAGAGCGGCAGACGAAAAAGCCCAGGCGCCAAGTTCATCAGAAGGTTCGTTATGGCGCTTTTGCAGATCGACAAGGAAAAGGGCAGTCGTTTCACCAGAGAATTCGCGAAACTGACAAGCTCGCCAAGCATGGCCATCTTGGATCTCAGGGAATTCCCAATTCCAGTTCGTGTCGAATATTTGTGCAAAGCCATCAACGGTGAAGTGGTGGCCTGCGCCAACAAATACGTCAAAGAAGTCAATGGATACACCGTAATAGACAGTAGAAAGGCGGTTGAAGCTCTTTCCGGCTTGGAATACGCGCAGTTGTTCGGAGCAACAACCGAACGGGCTTTGGTCTTCACGAATGTGGAGACCGGGTGCCTGCCAATGATGATTGTGCGCGTTAGCAGTTTAAAACCGAGAGTAGTGGTTTTTCACAGCACGAAACCTGATGATTGTGCAATAAGGCTGGCTGAATACGAACAAGTGCCGCTTATTTACTCAGCTGTACCCAGTGTTGAGCAATTAGTGAAGAGCTTGCGAAAGCTGTACCGTATAGCTTTGCGCATAAAACTCGGCAGGCGCGTTCGTCCACCCCCAAAAATAAGCGCCTAAAGTGTTTTGCTTGAACCTGAAGTTCAGTCTTTAAATAAGGGAGGGGGGTAGTCTGCCGAGAGCACTAGTGTTCGATTATTCGGTGGGTGTGGGCGAATATCGTGTCAGGTAGCCTTTAGTGATCCTCGGCTTTTTCGGCTTCCACACCTCTAAACGCTTCTTAATCTCCTGCTCCGTTAGCTCCACTTTCAGCACTCGATTAGAGATGTCTATTGTAATTTTATCGCCGTTTTTGATTACCGCGATGGGACCACCCTCAGCAGCTTCTGGCGCAACATGGCCGATGCAAGGTCCTCTTGTGGCACCTGAAAACCTGCCGTCAGTTATCAAAGCAACGGACTCGCTTAAACCCATACCCGATATCGTAGCCGTTGGCACCAGCATTTCAGGCATGCCTGGTCCGCCTTTGGGTCCCTCGTAGCGAATGACTATTACATCGCTTGGCTGAATCTCGCGTTTTTTCATAGCCGCTACAGAGTCTTTCTCTGAATCGAAAACTCTTGCTGGACCAGTGTGTTTAAGCATGTTAGGTGAAACAGCTACCGTTTTCACTACAGCTCCTTTCGGAGCAAGGTTTCCCGTCAATATGGCTATTCCACCTCCCTTGTGGACAGGCTTGGCTAATGGGCGAATAACATTATCATTCAAGACCTTAGCGTCGTGCAGGTTCTCGCGAACAGTTCTACCAGTCACTGTAAGTGCATCTGCGTGAAGCAATGGTGTGAGCTCTTTCATTAAAGCTGGCAAACCTCCAGCATTGTCTAAATCTTCCATGTCGTAGGGTCCACTAGGCACCATATTACACAGGTGTGGAACTCGCCTGCTTATTGCGTCAAAAACGCTTAAGGGCAAGGAGATTCCTGCTTCGCGGGCTATTGCAGAAAGGTGCAGCACCGAGTTCGTGGAACCGCCAAGAGCCATATCCACTGCCACAGCGTTCTCAAAAGCCTCTCGCTTCAAGATTTGTGAGGGCTTCAGGTTTTTACAGGTGAGCTCAACGATTTTCTCGCCAGTTTCCTTGGCTATTCTCAACTTTGAAGCGTTTGTAGCCAGTACAGTAGCACAGTATGACAGAGACATCCCTAATGCTTCGGTCAAGCAAGCCATCGTGTTGGCTGTGAACATGCCGTTACATGAGCCGCAGCCTGGACAAGCCACGTTCTCCAACCGCGCAAGCTCTTCAGGGGTCATTTTGTCAGCGAAAACTTTGCCCATGCCCTCAAAAACGTTGCTTACACCGACTTTTTCGCCGTTAAACATGCCAGATTCCATTGCGCCGCCAGTGACTGAAATGGCAGGGACATCTAACCGCGCAGCAGCCATGAGCATGCCAGGCGTAATCTTGTCACAGTCTGAAACCAAAACCACTCCGTCTAGCCTGTGCGCTTGCACCATGACTTCAACGGAGTCAGCGATCAACTCGCGGGAAGGCAACGAGTAACGCATTCCTTGGTGTCCCATGGCTAGGCCGTCGCAAACCGCAATCGTGTTAAACTCGAAGGGCGTTCCTCCGGCTTCCACGATGCCAGCCTTCACCGCTTCGGCGATGCTCTTCAGGTGTATGTGACCAGGAACGATTGTGGTGAAGCTGTTTGCCACACCTATGAAAGGCTTAGCTATATCTTTATCTGTTAATCCTAGGGATTTTAAGAGTGCTCTGTGAGGCGCTCTTTCTATTCCACGTTTCATTTCGTCGCTTCTCAATTTACTCTGCCTCGTTGTATTATGACACCAAAAATTTTATATTTAAGCATGCCGCTTTGAAAGAGGTTGCAAGTGATGTGAAATGGGGTATCGCTTTATCTAACCGCTTCCCTGAAAAAATAAGAGTTTTTGACACCACCCTACGCGATGGTGAACAAACCCCCGGAATATCTTTAACGCCTGAAAGCAAACTAAGAATTGCCAAGCGTTTAGACGAACTCGGCGTAGACGTTATAGAAGCTGGCTTTGCAGCTGTTTCTGAAGGCGAAATGGAAGCAGTGAAGCTCATCGCCAAACAAGGTTTAAAGGCTGAAATCTGCAGTGCCGCGCGTGGAACCATAGGCGACATTGATGCTGTTGCAGAAAGCGGCGCAGACAGCATCCATCTGATCATACCTACTTCGGATCTCCACTTGGAGTATAAACTGAAAAAAACGCGAGCGGAAATCCTGAAAATAACCGAGAACTGCGTAAAACACGCCAAAAACCAAGGGTTGATCGTGGAACTTTCAGCAGAAGACGCCACAAGAGCCGACTTAAACTTCCTGAAAAAATTCTTCGTTACAGGCATAGCGGCGGGAGCCGACAGAGTTGTTGCATGCGACACTGTTGGAGTTTTAACACCTGAAAAGTCTTACGAACTTTTCTCGGATTTGCGGAGTTCGCTTGATGTTCCCGTCGTAAGCGTTCACTGCCATAACGATTTTGGGATGGCTGTAGCCAATTCTATAGCTGCGTTAAGGGCTGGAGCGAACCAGTTTCACGCGACAATTAACGGTTTAGGCGAAAGGGCTGGGAACGCTTCGCTGGAAGAAATTGTAATCTCCTTGAAATCATTGTATAAGCTGGACCTTGCTATCAAAACTGAACTCTTATACAGTACATCGCAGTTGGTTTCGAGAGTAACGGGAATTTATGTGCAACCTAACAAGGCGATTGTAGGTGAAAACGCTTTCACGCATGAGTCGGGTATTCACACTCAGGGTTTGCTGGCTAATCCTTTGACCTATGAACCTATATCGCCTGAGTTGGTGGGTGGCACACGGCGAATTTCGCCTGGGAAGCATTCGGGGACGCATGGGATACTGGATTCTTTGGAGAAGATGGGTCTGAAGCCAACAGAAGAGCAGCTCAAAGAGGTATTCCTTAGGGTTAAGAGCGTAGGAGATAAGGGCAAGACTGTGACGGATGCGGATTTGCTGGCGATCGCCGAGAGCGTGCTTGGCTTGAGCAAGACTAAGCCGATTCAGCTTCAGGAGATTACGGTGGTTAGCGGCAACACGGTTACGCCCACAGCGTCTGTCAGGCTGAAGTTGAACGAGAAAGAAGTTAACGGCGCAGCCATAGGCGTTGGTCCAGTGGACGCTGCCATAAACGCTGTTAAGAAAGCCATTCTTGAAGTGGAGCCGATTCTCTTGGAGCAGTATAACGTGAAGGCGATTACTGGTGGGACAGACGCGATGGTGGAGGTTGTGGTGCGCATGCGCAAGGGCGACAGAACAGCCACAGCCATGGGTGTCCGCGAAGACATCGTTATGGCAAGCCTAGACGCTGTACTTGGCGCCATGAACGTTCTAACCACAGACTACAACAACAAAAGCCAATAGCCGCGATAGTGCTCGGAAAAACTATAGCCCCCCTTATATAAAACACTGAAATACAAGTTGACTTCTCAAGAGAAAAGCTGGATACCGAATTGTTAGTCAAATATTCTGCTGAAGAAAGCTCACACAAATAACTTGGCAGTATTTAGACACCACAAACTTTTTAAATGAAAGAGGTTCCTATCAATAGGGTACGTGTATTTCACGGAGGCACTATAAGTGAGGGACCGTCACCTCAATCGCTGGGATCGTTGGGTACTTCTCCTTTGTTTTGTCTAGAATACCCTCTGGAAATGCCTCAATTATGCACTCAGCCAAAATCTCTGGCAAATCATTTTTTAAACAAGTTTTCAAAAGTAATGAGGTAGAAGAAAAATGACTAAAATGTCAGGTGCAAAAGCTCTATTAGAATCCCTTGAACGCCAAAACGTAGACGTGATCTTCGGAATACTCGGAGGAGCCACACTGCCAATATACGACCTCTTATGTAATTCGAAGATAAGGCACATACTCTGCAGACACGAACAAGGCGCAGCACACGCAGCCGACGGTTACGCTAGGGCAAGTGGAAAAGCAGGAGTGTGCATGGCAACCTCAGGTCCAGGCGCCACAAACCTCGTCACAGGCATCACCAACGCTTACATGGACTCTTCCCCGGTAATAGCCTTAACAGGCCAAGTTCCCACGACCGGCGCTAACACATCTTACATGATAGGCAGAGACGCTTTTCAGGAAGCGGACATAATCGGTATAACCACGCCCATTACCAAACACAACTTTCAATTACGAGAAGCTGCCGAAATTCCAAAAATCGTGAAAACGGCGTTTTACATAGCAACCACGGGCAGACCAGGCCCGGTCCTGATAGATGTTCCCAAGAACGTGCAAACAGAAGTCGCTCAGATAGAGTTCTCTGACGGAATCGAGATTCGAGGTTACAAACCAACATCCAACCCGCATCCCCTGCAAATAAGAAAAGCCGCAGAAATGCTAGCAGAAGCAGAAAAACCCGTGATACTCGCAGGAGGTGGAGTAATAACCTCCAACGCTTCCCAAGAACTCTTGCAGTTAGCAGAGTTACTTATGGCGCCAGTAGCCACAACATTTATGGGTAAAGGATCACTCCCTGAAATTCATCCTTTGTCCCTCGGAAGCATAGGGATGCACGGAAACCCTGTAGCAAACAAACTGCTTTGCGAGGCTGATGTGCTCTTAGCGGTTGGAACAAGATTCTCTGACAGGTCTACTGGAAACTTGGACAGCTTCTGTGCACCCGCAAAAAAAATCCACATAGACATTGATGCGGCGGAAATCGGAAAGAACGTAGATGTTAATATACCCATCGTGGCCGATGCTAAAAAAGCCTTGAAAGCCCTACATGCGAGGTTAGCAAAACAACTGAAAAAGCAAAAAAAATCTGCATGGATGAAACGCGTCAAAGAGGCGAAAAAGCAACTTAATCCACCTTCTAAGGGCAAGTCGAAAGACCTGAAACCTAAGGCTTTACTGCAGGAACTGAGGAAACTACTGCCCGAAAACGCCATAGTCACAACCGAGGTCGGTCAGAATCAAATGTGGGCAGCTCTCTATTTCAATGCCTTAAAACCAAGAACTTTCATAAGCTCTGGAGGTTTGGGAACCATGGGTTTCGGTTTCCCCGCAGCCATAGGCGCCAAAGTTGCTTGCCCCCACAGACCTGTAGTGGACATCGCTGGAGATGGCAGTTTCAGAATGACCGAACAAGAACTAGGGACTTCCGTCACAGAGGACATTCCCGTCATAGTCATAGTTCTGAACAACTCGGTGCTGGGCATGGTTGCCCAATGGCAAAGAATGTTCTTCAAGGGACGCTATACAGCCGTCAAATTAGGGAGCGTTCCTGACTTCGTCAAGCTAGCAGAAGCTTACGGCGCCCAAGGTTTACGTGTAGGATCAGTCGCCGAGTTCTCGAAGGCTGTTAAAAAAGCGTTGAAGAGCAATGTTACAACGGTTATCGATGTGCCAATATCATCAGAGGAGGATGTGGTACCGATGGTGCCTCCTGGCTGCGGCCTAAATCAACAGGTAGGGGAATATTAATGGAAAACGGAAGAACCAAAGTGATTGCGGCTATCGTAGAGAACAAACCAGGCGTACTGCACAGCATAGCCAACATGTTCCGACGAAGAGGATTCAACATCGAAAGCATCACAGTCGGACACACAGAGCAAAAGGGCTTAGCTCGAATGACTATAACCGTCAACGGAGACGACAAAACCCTAGAGCAGATAATCAAACAAATGCACAAGCTCATAGACGTTGTTAAAGTTAGTTCGCTAGAGCCAGAAAACATTGTGACCAGGGAATTAGCCCTTGTTAAGGTTAATGTTCCCGACACCAAAACCAGATCAGACATAATCAACTGCGTAGAAGTGTTCAGAGGTCGTGTGGTGGACGTTTCATCAGAAACTTTAACAATAGAGATCACGGGCACCCCAGATAAAATAGACGCATTTCTAAACTTGATGAAGACATACGGCATAATGGAGCTCGCTAGGACAGGCATAACAGCCCTCTCGCGAGGACCAAAGTCTATCAGAATCGACGAGTGAACAAAGGAAAACTCGTCAGAAAAACGGCTGTAATCCAAAAAATAGCATTGAAAAGGTAGGAATATGAACATTTCCGAAAAAATCTTAGCTAAAGCATCAGGAAAAAACGTGGTGCATGCAGGAGAAATAGCGGACGCTAAAGTGGACATGATAATGGTTCACGATTTGACAGGTCCGCTGGCGGTTGCAGCCTTCAAAAAAATAGGCGTCACCCACGTTTGGGATAACCAAAAAGTAGTGATAATTCTGGATCATCAGGTGCCAGCAGAGTCCGTAAAAGCAGCCGAACTGCACAAAATGCTGCGCAAGTTCGCCAAAGAACAGAAAATACGAATCTACGATGTGGGTAAAGGTGGAATCTGCCACCAAGTCATGCCGGAAAAGGGTCACGTCCTGCCTGGCACAGCCATCGTAGGAGCTGACTCTCACACCTGCACTTACGGCGCCTTCGGCGCTTTCGCAACTGGCATAGGGTCTACCGAAGCAGCAGCAGTTTTTGCCACTGGCAAGATTTGGCTAAAAGTACCCGAAGCCATCAAAATAAACGTGACAGGACAATTCCAGAAGTACGTCACGCCTAAGGACTTAATCTTGTCCATAATCGGCGAGGTGGGCGCTGACGGCGCAATATACAAGAGCGTCGAGTTCACCGGTCCAGCCATACGCACCATGAGCATGGCGGGCAGAATGACATTGTGCAATATGACTGTGGAGATGGGCGCCAAAAACGGCATTGTAGAGCCAGACGACACCACCCGCAAATTCCTAGAAGGGAGAACCGCTAAAGCTTTAGTTCCGTTTGAATCTTTAAAGAGCGACGCTGACGCTTCCTACGAGAAGGCTATAGACATCGACATTGCAGATTTGGAGCCTCAAATCGCTTGTCCTTCCTCTGTTGACAACGTGAAACCCGCTTCCGAAATAGGCAACGTTCAGGTAGAACAAGCCTTTATCGGATCCTGCACCAATGGACGAATGGAAGACCTGCGATTAGCGGCTCAAATCCTAAAAGGACAGATAGTCAAAGATGGCGTGAGGGCACTGGTGATCCCTGCTTCCCAAGAGGTATACTCGCAGGCGTTAAAGGAGGGTCTAATAGAAATCTTCACTGACGCTGGCGCTTTAGTGTGCGGCTCAACATGCGGCCCGTGCCTAGGCGGACACATAGGCTTATTAGCCTCAGGCGAAACGTGCGTAAGCACTTCAAACCGAAACTTCATAGGCAGAATGGGCAGCACTGAAGCAAGCGTTTACTTGGCCTCTCCAGCCACTGTAGCGGCTTCCGCCATAACTGGCAGAATAACCGACCCGCGTGAACTGGAGGCATAGAAAGCATGAAAGTAACTGGAAATGCCATAAAATTCGGAGACAACGTGGACACAGACGTGATTCTGCCTGGAAAATACTTGGTTCTGATCGATCCTAGAGAGTTGGCGAAACACGCCATGGAAGGATTAGACCCAGCTTTTCCGGAAAAGGCCAAGAAAGGCGTGATAGTGGTTGGGGGAAAGAACTTTGGTTGCGGCTCCAGCAGAGAACAAGCGCCCTTAGCCCTAAAGCATGCAGGCGTCCAATGCGTGTTAGCTGAATCGTTTGCGCGCATATTCTTCCGAAACGCCATAAACATCGGCTTACCCGTAAGCGAGCACAAGGGAATCTCAGCCGCCGTAAACAATGGTGACAAACTCACGGTAGACTTCGAAACTGGAACGATACAAAACCTATCAAAAAGACAAAGCCTTCAAGTAGCTAAGCTTCCACCGTTTATCCTAGAGATACTTTCAGATGGAGGATTAATGGAGAACTTACGAAGGAGACTGAACAAGAAATGACAGAGTACAAGATATCTCTAATTCGTGGTGATGGCATAGGTCCAGAACTGACCGACGCCACCCTGAAAGTTCTAGAAGCAGCCCAGCAGAAATTCGGTTTAAAACTCAACCTAATTGAAGCAGAAGCTGGCGACACCTGTTTTGAGAAAAGAGGCGTAGCACTGCCCGAAGATAGCATACAAAAAATCAAGGCGTCTCACACATGCTTGAAAGGCCCTGTTGGAGAAACCGCCGCGGATGTCATCGTGAAGCTTAGGCTAATGTTTGATCTTTACGCTAATCTGCGTCCCATAAAGGCTTATCCTGCCGCTGCCGTGGCACGGCCAGACATAGACATGATTTTCGTCAGAGAGAACACTGAGGACGTTTACAAAGGCCAAGAGTTCACAATAGGCAACGACACCACCATATGCCTAAGAGTCATCACACGAAGAAACTGCGAGCGTATAGCCCGCAAAGGCTTCGAAACCGCGAGAAGACGAAACGGCAAAAAGAAAGTCACAGCCATCCACAAAGCCAACGTCATGCGCGTAACCGACGGGCTCTTTGCAAGCGTCTGCCGAGAAACAGCAAAGCAGTATCCAGGCATCGCCTTCAACGAGTTGTACGTTGATGCGGCATCCATGCGCCTCATTAAAGAACCTCAAGACTTCGATGTGCTAGTAACCTGCAACATGTTCGGTGACATTCTTTCGGATGAAGCCGCGCAACTTGTCGGTGGGTTAGGCATGGCGCCAGGCGCAAACATAGGTGACACTTTCGCCCTTTTCGAGCCTATTCATGGGTCAGCGCCCACCAGGGTGGGCAAACAAACAGCGAATCCCCTATCGATGATTCTGGCGGCTAAGATGATGTTGGATTGGCTGGGTGAACGGTACAGCGACCCGAAGTGTTTAGAAGCAGCAACCGCCATAGAAGAAGCCGTGGTCAAAACGTTGCGTGCCCACAACACGGTCCCAGACTTGGGCGGCAAAACCACGACGATTGGCATGGCTGAAGCCATAGCCACAGCATTAACAACGGAAGTTGGTTGAACAGCATGAACGCGAAAAGCTCGAATTACATCCGAATTTTTGACACTACATTAAGAGATGGCGAGCAAACACCAGGGGCATCGCTAACTATAGAGGATAAGATTGAGATTGCACATCAGCTAAGCAGGTTAGGCGTTGATGTGATCGAAGCGGGGTCGCCCATGTCCTCTGAGGGGGAAAAGAAAGTAGTTAAGGAAGTAGCTAAGGCAGGTTTGGAAACTGAAATTTGCGCCTTAGCCCGCTCCACAAGGAGCGATATTGACGCTGCTATTGAGTGCGATGTTGACATTGTTCATACGTTTATTCCCACGTCGCCCGTGCAGATGAAGTACGCTGTCGGCTTGACGCGTGCACAGGTGCTGTCGTCCGCTGTGGATTCGATTGAATACATTAAGAAGCACGGCTTGAAATGCGAGTTTTCCCCGATGGACGCTACTAGATCTGAACTGGGCTTTCTAAAGCAGGTATGCAAAACCGCAGAGAAAGCAGGCGCGGACATGATAAATGTTCCTGATACCGTGGGTATAATGATTCCGCGGACGATACATAAGCTCATTAAAGAGATCAAAAAAGTAGTCAAAGTTCCAATAAGCATCCACTGCCACGACGATTTCGGCATGGCCGTCGCGAATTCCTTAGCTGCTGTTGAAGCAGGCGCGACTCAGGTTCACGCAACTATAAACGGTCTCGGCGAACGAGCCGGAAACGCCGCTTTAGAAGAACTTGTTATGGCATTGCACATGATTTACAAATTTAAGACAGGTGTTAACTCGCGTTTGCTCTATAGCACTTCAAGAATGGTTTCCACGTTAACAGGTATATCCGTTCAGGCGAACAAGGCGATTGTAGGCGAAAACGCTTTTGCTCATGAGTCTGGTATTCACACCCGAGGAGTGACGGTTAAACCCTTAACGTTCGAGCCTATAAAGCCTGAATTGGTAGGACGTACAAGAAAACTCGTCGCTGGCAAGCTTGCGGGAACTCGCGGTATCAAAGCGGAACTCGAAGATGTAGGAATACATCCCACTGAAGATCAGCTGAAAGAAATTGTTCACAGAGTCAAAGATTTAGGCGACAAGGGCAAACTGGTGACCGATGCCGATCTACTCGCGTTGACATCTGCGGTTATAGGTGAAGTTATTCCAGAAGAAAAAATCGTTGATCTGTGCGACATGGCCGTGGTAACAGGAATTAAGGTGATTCCAACAGCATCAGTCCGACTGGTCTTAGACGGGAAAGAGTACATCGCAGCGGAAACAGGGGTAGGTCCAGTGGACGCTGTTTTAAAGGCTATACAAAAGCTTACCAGTAACTTAGCCAAAATCAGACTGAACGAATACCGCCTTGAAGCCATAACAGGCGGCTCAAACGCCGTGGCTGAAGTAGTTATAAAAGTTGAAGATGAGAAAGGACACGTGGTATCAGCACGAGCCGCTAGAGAAGATATAGTAATGGCCAGCGTCGAGGCGATGATTAACGGAATAAACAAGTGCCTAATAAAACATCGAAAGCTGGGAAATAAAAAGTGCGAGTAGCCTTTCAAGGAGAGAGGGGCGCATACAGCGAGAGTGCAGTCTATACCTTTTTCGGAAATGATGCGGGCGTTAAGCCCTGCAGGGACCTCGCTGAAGTTTTCGAGAGCGTGGACAAACAAGAGGCGCAGTTTGGAGTTGTTCCAATAGAGAATTCCCTCGAAGGAAGCATAAACCAAACCTACGACCTTTTCCTAACTTATAACCTAAAGGTCCGCGGTGAAATCATCATCAGGATTTCTCATTGCCTAATAGCAAATCCTAATACAAGCCTAGCGGCGGTTAAAACAGTTTACTCGCATCCTCAGGCTTTAGCTCAATGCCGCAGCTTTCTTGAACGCTTAGGTCGCGAACTCATTCCAACTTATGACACGGCAGGCAGCGTGAAAATGCTTAAGGAGAAAGGACTGAAGGAGGCTGCAGCTGTGGCTAGTGAAAAAGCAGCTGAAATCTACGGAATGAAAATCCTTGCAAGAGAAATAGAGGACAATCCAGAGAATTACACGAGATTCTTTGTCCTATCCAAAGAGGACTCGTCAATAACAGGTAGAGACAAGACTTCAATAATTTTCGCAGCCGTGCATACTCCAGGCTCGCTTTATCGCGTTTTAGGGGAATTTGCGAAGCGAGACATAAACCTTACAAAAATCGAGTCAAGACCGACGAGGCAGAAGCCTTGGGAATACAACTTTTACTTGGATTTCGAAGGGCACAGAACTGAAGAAAACTGCGCCGCAGCGCTGAAAGCGCTAGAAAAAAGTACATTGTTCCTAAAAATCTTGGGGTCGTATCCCAGAGCCGCCTAGCCTCGCGTTTAAGCTTTTTAGTTCTCGGCAGCCTCTAACATTTTATACATGATCTCGTACGATCGCTCGTAATCGCGGCTTGTTTTCATAAGCTTTGATTTCAACTCTTCCATCTTACTGGTGATAGCCTCTCGATCTTTCTGTTTGATCAGATTTAACAATTCATGTGCTTTTTCAATAAACGAACTCTCGATTTTTTGTAGCTCTGGCAAATTCAGTTGGAGACTAGCTAAGAGCTCTGGGTTTTCCAATGCTGCAACCTCCGCCAATGTAAACAACATTCGATAAGTTGTGCCAGCCACACGTTTGGTTTCAGAATAATCAGCTTGTTCAAGTAGAGTGTCACAAGCAACCAAACCTAGGAAATGAGGCAAGCCAAGAACAACCGACATCAACTTGTCATGCTTTTTAGGAGGCATCACAAAGACACGGGCTTTTTTCGTTTCTAACCATTTCTTGAAACTTTCAGCAAATTCTTTTTCCTGGCTACTGGTTGGAGTGAGAATGAAAGTGTTATTTTTGATGCTTGTGCTTCCAGGACCAAAAACGGGATGCGTGCCCAGAACTACACCATTTCTTATGTGCTTATGCATGATTTTGACTGGGTAATCTTTGATGGAGCAAATGTCCATGACAACTTGACCTTTGCGTATGCCTGGGCTGATTTTTTTGACAACATCCTCGAAAGCACTGATGGACACGCATATCAGAACTCTGTCAGCGTTCTGAACGGCGTCCACAAAATCGGCGGTTTCAACCGCAATCTCGCTTTTCAGTTTTGATAATTTCTCTTTTTTCCTGTCCGCGACCACTACAGAGTAACCTTCTTCTAGGAAGAACTTTGCGAACCACACGCCCATTTTTCCCGCGCCGATTATTGCGATTTTCATTTCAAGGTGGCCTCGCAAATCTTGTTCAGAGCTGTGTTGAGGTCATCGCGGGGCGCAGTCAAAGATATTCTGAAGTGTTCCCTGTAATCGCCAAACGAAGTGCCTGGAGCTACAGCTACTCCGGCGTCAAGCAGGTCCAAAGCGAACCTTTCAGAGTCTAAACCGCGACGCCTCGGAAATACGTAAAACGGCGCATCAGGCTCTGAGAATTCCAGTTTTGCCTTAGAAAGAATTCCACAGGCTATCTTCGCCCTTTCTCGATATTCTTCTTTGATTTCCTTTGTGAGTTCATCGTGTAATCCCAATGCTTTCAGTGCTGCTTCTTGAATGAAAACCGGCACGTTGGAAAATGTTATCTGGTTCAACTTGGCGATTCTGTCAATTAATTCCCTATTCGCGATGACATAGCCAATTCGCCAGCCCGTCATGGTAAACATTTTAGAAAAACCAGTAACCAATATGTGATTGTCTCCGTAGTCTAAGATGCTCTTCGTTTTCACGAAACTTATGTCCGCATAAACTTCATCGGACAAAATTGTAATTTCGTTATCATTGGCTATTTGGACGATGCCGTCGAGGGCTTCTGCGTCCATAACTTTGCTGGTGGGATTACTTGGATTGTTCAGTATTATAATTCGCGTTTGTTTGTCAATAAGCCTTTCAAGAGCTTCAAGGTTAATTTTCCAGTTGGAATCAAGTTCTGTCTTCAATAGTCTGGTCTCAGCGCCAAGAGTTTTCGCCGTTAACTCGTAAGCTGTCCAGTAAGGCGTGGGAATTACCACGTTTCCGCCGTCTTTCAATGACAAGTACATGTTGGCGAAAATGCCCCATTTCGAACCAGGCGTAATCACAACATTATCAGCTGAGACACCGTGAATATTTGCGAGTTTTTCGCGGAGACTCTTCTCGCCATAAGCAGAAGAATACTTTGTTTTTCCCCTCTTCATAGCATCATAAGCAGCTTCAATTATCTCAGTGGGCGTGGCGAGGTCTGGGTCGCCTATGTTCAACTTGATTATTTTTTTTCCTTGGCTTTCAAGTTTCAGAGCTTTCTCGTTTATTTCATACAACATGTTTGGCAATTCTCCAGCGCAATCTTCATTTTTCGCAGCTTTGGTTTAATTCCTGAACGGCGCTACACATGTTAACTATTTGACGATAGATCGCCTCCACCTGGACAGGGTCGAGGCCTAAATCCGCTGCTTTTTCCTTAATATGCGCGTATACGTCGTTTTCTCTGGGAAGGTCCTGAAGGGGAATTCCATGCTTTTTCTTCACTGAGCCGATGGACTTGCATATCTCCATTCTTTTACTTAGAGACCGCAAGATTTGCTTATCTACTTCGTCGATTCTCTTTCTTAATTGTTTGATGCCCTCCACTTCATTTCCGCTCCTTCAAAACCTTCGGTATGACACCTGCGCGGATCATGTGGTCAGCAAGAATGATTGCCACGGCAGATTCTACAACTGGCCCCGCCTTGGGCACCACACAGGGATCATGCCTACCTTTGATTTTTAGTGTAGTGTCTTCCATCTTTGGCAAGTTAACGGTGCGCTGCTCTTTCGCAATAGATGATGTGGGTTTCACAGCTACCCTAACAATAATCGGCATTCCAGAGGACAATCCCCCTAAAACACCCCCAGCATTATTCGTTAAAGTTACAACCTTCCCACTCTTCATTAGATACACATCATTATTCTCTGAACCTTTCAATTCTGCGGCCTTAAAACCTGCTCCGAACTCAACGCCCTTCACAGCCGGAATAGTCAGCAGCATCTTGGCGATGTCAGCGTCCAAGGAGTCAAACAACGGCTCGCCAACTCCCGCTGGAACGTTTAAAGCGATGCATTCGATTATTCCGCCTAGGCTGTCGCCTTCTTTTCTAGCGTTCACGATGGCGTCTTCCATCGCTTCGGCGCATGCTGAATCAGGGCATCTTACGGCCACTTCGGACCTTCGTTTGCGGATTTCCTCGAAACCGAGTGGTTTGCTCAGTTTCACTTTGCCTATAGCTTTGGTGTAAGCCAAGACATCAACATCGAATAGGCTCAGCAGTTTTTTGGCTACGGCACCAGCCATTATCAAGGCTACAGTGAGTCTGCCCGAGAATCGCCCACCACCGCGGTAATCATTAAAGCCTCCATACTTAATGCGAGCCGTATAATCGGCATGTCCGGGTCTTGGCAAATCTTTGATTGCTTCGTAATCGCTAGAGTCAGCTTCCTTATTCTCTACTATCATGCTGAGTGGCGCGCCGGTTGTGAAACCGTTGAAAACTCCTGAGAGAATTTCTACTTTGTCTTTTTCGATTCTTCCAGAAACAATCTTCGGTTGGGGTGGAATTCTCCTGTCCAGTTCTGTCTGGATGTCTTTTTCAGAAAGAGTCATTCCCGCGGGGCAACCGTCGATGACGACGCCTACGCACTTCCCGTGGCTCTCCCCGAAAGAGGTTACCATGAATTCTTTACCTATCGAATTCCCCGCCAACAACATCCACTCCTAATTCACGTAAATCACTGAAGAACCTCGGATAAGATTTTCTAACACATTCAGAATTTTGAATTTTCGTTTTGCCGCTAGCGCCTAAAGCAGCAACGGCGCATGCCATGGCAATCCTGTGATCATTGTGTGGATCTATCATAGCGCCATGCAATTCACACGGGCCTTTCACTGTCAAACTGCTTTCTTCCATAGTTATTTGCGCTCCCATCTTTTTTAGTTCAAGATAAAGCGATAACAGCCTATCAGACTCCTTGTATCTAAGTCTATGCGCATCGTGTATTTTAGAAGTGCCTTTCGCATAGCACGCGAGAACCGTGCAGACTGGCACAAGGTCAGGTATATCCCTCGCATCTACATTCACAGCCTCAAGCAAACCGCCTTTCCCATCTATCTTAACTTGGTCTTTACATACGTTGCCGTTCACACCCATTTGCTTAAGAATTCCCAATATGGCCTTATCTCCCTGCACCGTCTCATAACTGAGATTCTTGACGCTCACTTCAGAGGGAGTTATAGCCGCAGCAGCTAAGAGAAACGCGGCTGACGAAAAATCCCCAGGTACCCTATGGTCGCACGGCTTGTACGTTTGGTTCGATGGTATGTGGAGGCAATCAAACTCTTCTGAAATGAACATTTTTATGCCGTGCTCAGCTAGAACCGCCTTGGTCATTTCAACGTAACCTTTAGACTCAAGAGGCGTGGCTAGAGTTATTTCCGTATCTGCCTGAGCCATTGGGCAAGCGAACATCAAACCTGAGACAAACTGAGAGCTTATGTCCCCGCGCATGGTGATTTTACCTCCTGAAATCCCGCCACCTTGGACAACGATGGATGGCTTGCCACCAAGACGTTGATGATGCGTCTCAACTCTTAATTGTTTGAGGCTTTGAAGCAGAGGCTTGATAGGTCTCTGTTCTAAGGATTTGCCGAAGACAAAGACAGAAGGCTTAGGTGCCAATGCTGCTACTGGTATCATGAACCGCAGGGTTGCTCCAGACTCCCCGCAGTCTATGGGCGTCTGTGCGCCTTTAAGCGGTGCGGCGCCCTCAACCGTCCAGCAGTCCTCTGCCGTCTTCACTTTTGCGCCTAAAGCCTTGACTGCCCCCAAAGTAGCTTCGGTGTCGTCTGAAACCAAAGGGCCTGAAATCTTGGAGGTTCCATGCGAAAGCGCGGCAGCTATCAGCATCCTCTGCGTATAAGCCTTAGACGATGGCGCGCAGACTTCACCCTTCAGCTTTTCGGTTCTTCTAATTACAACTTCTGTCACTTGCTAATCACCTTGGCTTTTTCGTGATTCAAGTGTGCATGCAGAATTTCGCCCTCATGACATTGCAGCGCTGTCCTCACTGAGTCGATTCTGTCGCTGGAAACCACTGCCGTTACCGCTGGACCTTTTCCGCACAATCCAGCGGCTAACGCTCCAGCAGTTAAAGCGTCCAAAGCTACTGAATTGTCATAGCCTAAGGCTGCCGAGTAGATTACGCCGTTAAGCGTCAGCGCTGTCCAAAAATCTCCCTTCAATGCTTCCTTGTATGCGATTTTAACAAGCGGCTTAACAGTTTTCAGTCTATTAACGTCAGAATCGCCAGTGTACGCCTTTCTGGATGGAACGTGAAACAGAACCGTCAAATCTTCAGGCAGCGTGACTCGCTTTAGAAGTTTTCTTTTCAAGTTATCAGTAACCACGGCACCTCCGAAGTAGGAGGCACAAGCGTCATCGAAAGCTCCGGTTACCGTGACTTTGGCATCGAAAGCCGCGTCCACGCCGAGCTTAACAACCGTCAAGTCGTCAAGTGTCTTGCCCAAAGCTGAGACTGCTGCTAGGGCTACGGCGTTTGCCGCTACGCTGCTGCTTTTCAGGCCTCTAGCGACGGGAATGTTGGACCAAGTTTTCACTTTTGCACCAAAACGTTTGTCAACGCTGAAATGCTTGAAAACTCGCAACACTGTTCTTTCGATTAAAGCAGTGCTCTCCGCTGGATCTGACGTGATTTCTCCCTTGATTATTTGTGGCTCTTCTGTTAATCTAACTTCAGCTTTTGTCCATAGGTCTACTCCGAAAGCGGCACCTTTACCCAAAGCAATCGCGTTTACAATTGTTGCCGCGCCATGAGCTATTGCCTCAGCTTTTTCAGTCATTTGCTTGCACCTGCGCTTGAAAGTTTGCTTAGCGCCGCTTTTCTCATCACTTCGATGGGAGCCGAACAGCCAGTCCAGATTTCAAAGGATGCTGCTCCTTGGTAAATCAGCATTTCCACGCCGCTGATCACTTTGGCACCTGCTGCTTTGGCATCTTTCGCCAGCTTTGTTTCAACAGGGTTATAGACTATATCCATCACTGCTAAATCGGATTTCAACCATTGAGGCGCAACTAGGCTTTGACTAAGGTGGGGTTTCATCCCCACAGAGGTTGCATTAATCAGTACATCTGAATCACGCAGATTCTTCGCTATGGCATCTGAGGAAAGGTTGCCGCCCACGACTTTTTTGTTAAACATTCGCCCCAACGTTTCTGCTAACTCTTTTGCCTTTTCAGCTGTTCTATTCAAAATGGCAAGTTCTTCAACTTCTTTTGCAAGAGAGAACGCTATGGCTTTTGCCGCGCCGCCTGCTCCAAGCAAGAGCATTTTTTTCTCAGACAGGGCTACGCCGTTTTCTCGCAGCGCTTTCAACGCGCCCACGCCGTCAGTGTTAAAGCCTGAAAGCTTTCCATCTTTATTTAGGATGGTGTTGGCTGAACCGAGGAACTGCACGGTTGGGTCTACTTCGTCTAAAAAACTAATCACTGTGCTCTTATGGGGCATAGTTACATTTAATCCATGAATGTCTAAACCGCGCATGCCCCGTACTGCGTTTTCCAAGTCAGCAGCTTTTACTCTGAACGCCAAGAAAACGAAATCGAGTTTCAGATGATCAAATGCCGCATTATGAATAGTCGGGCTTAGAGAGTGTTCTATAGGGTCGCCGATAACGCCGCACACCCGTGTTTTTCCCGAGATAACCATCATTTTTGCCCCAGAAGTTCGTAGGCTGCTTTCATTTCTTGAATAGTCATTTGTCCAGAGGCTGTTTCGCTGCCTTGCTCAAGAGAAGCGAAGGTGAAGAAGCCGCCGAACAGGGGAGATAAGAGTCTGGAAACCTTGCCAAGCTCGCCCATGCAGAAACATACAAGCTTCGTCTTGCTAGACGCTGTTGATGTGAAATTTAAGATGGTGAGGTTATCTTCAATCCGCTTTGCGGTTGTCACGATTTTGCATACGTGTGCTCCGCTGGCGATTTCCTTTTCAAGAATGCTGTTCAGTTCTGAAGAGCTTAAAGAGCCATTAAACTCATGGAAGGACACGATTGGCTTAGCACCTAACTCGTTCACTTCCTTGACGAAGTCCTTCAGCTTCGAAGTGGATAATTCTACATCAACATATTCAAAGCCACTCTTCGCTGCACTGCGCAATGTCTGCTGTCGTTCCAGTTCGGTGCCAGAAAACTTTCCTTGGCAACTGCGGGGCATGTTTGTGGCGATTTTCGGCGTTTCTCCGTGAGCCGCCAAATCAGCTAATCCACGCTGATTTTCAAGGTAATCAAGCCTTACCTCAATTAAATCTGCATGCACTTCTTCCGCTTTTTCGATTAGCCGCAGAGCTTCTGCTATGGTTTTGGGAAGAAACGACACGCAGATTCTTATCGTCACCGTTCTATCACCGTTTCATCAGGCACGGCAACGCCGAAGTGTCTGCCTCCCCCAGTGGTCATGTGGGCTAAAACTTCGTCGCCAGCTTTCAATTCTGTCACTGGCGTTGACCCGTTCACGGTTACGAGTCGGATGGTTTCAGCATTTTGAAGTATCGTCTTGATTCTCTTGCCTTCAACTTCAGCCTCTACGAGGATTAAGGGTCTTAACTCGATTTTCACTCTTCCCACATTCGTGCATCTCACGTTTCCTTTTCTGTCAACTATGAGGACTTCATCGCCTGCTTTCAGCTCTGACAGGTATCGCGTGTTCTGCAGAGACCCAAAAGTGTACATGGAGAGTGAACCAGCGTTAACTCTGAAAGGTCGAGATTGTACGTAGGGGCTTTCATGAACTTCAGCCTCCACCAAGAAGAGTCCCGCAGATTGGCATCCGACTAGGATTCCTTCGCTTGGCGACATAAGGTCGCAAGTGTCCACGCAAACTCTTGCTCCTGTGCCGATCTGCTTAACTGCTGTGACTTTTGCTGGAGCCAACTTGAGTTTTGGAGCTTGTTTCTTGACTATGGCAATGGTTTTACTGAGTTCGTCAGGGTCTGACGTTTTCAGCAGAACGCCGTCTGTTCCCAATTCCAGTGCTTCTAAGACGAGGCGGGCATCTTCAGAGTTTGAGACTTCTGCGATTAGTTTACTTTTGCCGCGGGTTTTTGCGATGAGGTTTTCTAAGGGGATGACGCGCCAGTCGAGGCAGTTAATGATTATGTAATCGGTTGAAAGTTCCGCTGCTTTCACCGCTGTGTTCTCGTCTTCTTTTCCTCTTATGCTTATTCTTAGAGCAACTTTTTCGCCTTCGCGCTTCAGCCGCGTGATCGTATTTTCGTCAAAGCGGTTGAGCACGCATATGTCGCATTTGCTTGAGCGGTTATGTGCTTGCGTTCCCTCAACCAAGACATCAGCACTTTCAGTGGCAAGTTTTAGCAGATTATCTTTTTTAGAAGGGGAAACTGTTGGGGCTATCTCGAACCAGAGTTCCTTCAATGGGATTCACCCAAAATTTTCAATGCCCGCTCAACAGAGACGCCGTCGTGAACGATAGCTGAGAGCGCCTTAACCATCAGAGTTGGGGTTTCGTGTTGGAACACGTTCCGTCCAATGGAGAGGCCAGCGCCCCCTGCCTTTATTGACTCGTATGCCGTCTGCAGAATTTCTTTTTCCGTTTTGCATTTCGGACCGCCGGCGATTATAACTGGTGTAGGGCATCCTTCTACAACCGCCTTGAAAGTCTCTATGTCGCCAGTGTAGTTAGTTTTGATTATATCAGCGCCAAGCTCTGCGCCTAACCTAGCTGCATGCGCCACTACCTCAGCTCCGTGTTCGCTCTGTATCTTTGGCCCCCGCGGGTACATCATAGCCAGCAATGGCATGCCGTAAACGTCGCATTCATCAGCAACTCTACCCAGCTTTGCAAGCATTTTATCCTCATCTTGAGCGCCCACGTTGATGTGTACTGAAACTGCGTCTGCGCCAATGCGAATTGCCTCTTGCACAGTGCATACTTGAACCTTGTTGTTTGCGTTTGGACTAAGATTTGATATGGCTGAGAGATGCACTATTAGCCCAGCGTTTCTGACGTCGACACGTTTGGCTATGCCTTTATTCAATACTACGGCGTCAACTTCGCCTTTCAACAGCTGATCAATTATCTTTTGCATGTTGATTATCCCTTTGACAGGGCCCATGCTGACGCCGTGATCCATAGGAACCATGACAGTGCGATTGTCTTCTTTGAAGATTCTTTTTAATCGTCGTTTCTTACCTTGGTCCATGTTTTCTCAATCCTTTTTTGGTTATTGTTTTATTCATTTTTAATGGCTCCTTAAGGAATTTCTAATCAACCGTAAAGCCTTTTCACGCTCGCTCCAATCTACAAAGAGGAGTATGCTCGATGTAATAGTTAGGATGCCGTAAATGTTCATTTCGTTGACTCGCAAAGTTTCAGAGATTCTTCCAATTATCCCATGTGTTTCTTCTAGTCCAACGCCGCTGATTTTCAGAAAAGCGACATCTTTTTTTACAGCCATGGCTATGGTTTCCGCGTTATTCAGTATTATATTATGGATTTCATTTAAGAGCGCGTCTATGTTTTTCTCCTGGGAAACGTACAGAATGACAGAGTTCGTGTTCATTGACATGCCCAGCAATAATGAATGAACTTTTGCTTTTTCAACCATTTCCAATACAATCTGAGGGTTTTCAGAGACGCAGTGTCCCACTACGGTTATTCCTGCCACTGGAGAGGAATGTGCTATTTCCACGTCAAGCTCGGTTGCCAAGGCTCCCGTAATCAAAGTGCCCTCCTTATTCAGATTGGCATAAGCGTGGTTGATTACTTTAACGTTTATGGATTGTGGTTTGTACTTCAGCGCTTTGCTGTGAATGAACTTGGCGCCTGAATCGGCGAGACCCACCAAAGCGGTAACGTCAATTTCTGAGAGCCTTTCTGGGTTAGCAGCAATTTTTGGGTCGCCAGACATTATTCCGTCAGCATCGGTAACCAGAACAACTTCGTCAGCCTTCAAGGCTTCAGCTAGAATGAAAGCTGTGGTATCGCTCCCGCCGCGTCCTAAAGTGGTTATTCTGCCGTCTATGGTTCTGCCAACGAAACCTGCGATAACTGGCACGATGCCTTTTTCAACTATTGGGAGCACATTTTCTTGGATTCTTTTTTTACATTCTCCTAAGAGTGGGTTTGCGTTGGAGAAAGCTGCGTCGGTTATTATGGGCCATTCATAATCCAGCGGGTCGAAATAGCGGGAGTTCACGCCGTTAGTTCTTAGTGCGGCGGCGAAGATTCTTACGCTGGTTCTTTCGCCCATTGAAAGTATGTCGTCTAATTCGCGTTTCTCTAGTTTCCCGTTTGAAGTGTTTTTTGCTGTGCTCATGAGAATGTCAGTGGTTTTTCCCATGGCTGAAACCACCACTACGATTCTTGTGCCTTTTGCGGCTTCGTTTGCTACGGCGGCTACAGCCTTTGACAGCTTCTCGTGATCGGCAAGGCTAGAACCGCCGAATTTGACCACAATTTTTTTGTCAGATTTTTCACTTTTCATTAAATCAACCATCCTTGCGCCCAGAAACTTTAATCAAAAAATTTTTGTTAAGTCTGGGCTTAGTTAAAATAGTAATAAAAATAATAGTAGCCGAAGCTAGAGAACTGTGAAGACAAGCTTTCTTTTCTTAGTGCGTTATGTGTCATTGTAGCTTCGAACCTGCTGAATGAGACGTTGCTACGCTAATAAAAGCGTTTCGGAAAACACTCATCAAAAATCCATATTCTAGATAACACTCGCGTGTTTTCTAGCTGCTCGGAAAAGACTATACCCTCTATAGGTTTCTGCATAGAATCGCTATTAGGATCCAAATATGCTGATTAGCCTCTTTTACGCTCAGCAAAGACTACCCCCTCCCTTATTTAAAGGCTGAAACGCTGAGTGAACTGCAAAGGTTACGATAGAGTCGGTAATCACCTTTTAGGCAGGTTTCTTTTCGCAGAATTGACTTCCTATGTTGATTATAGAAGTGGCATGAGGAATAAGTGAACTCATGTTTTGAATGCTAATCCTGAAAAGGAGGCTATTTTCTTGTCTTGTTTGGAAATTGTAATGTGGTACAGCCCAAGCGTTTTTCCCTCTGATACCCTGACTGCCTCAGCTGTGAGCGTATCGCCCTCAAACGCAGGTTTCAGGAAATTGATGCTTACCTGAACTGCAACGGCAACATTTTCCCCGAAGTTGGAAGCCTCCGCAAAGGCACAATCTCCCAGTGCAAAAATTGCTCCGCCATGAGCTGCACCCAAAGAGTTCGTGTGGTTTTTCGTTATTTTCAGAGACAGTTTTGCGTAACCGTCTTTCACTTCGAGAACTTGAATTCCCAAGATTTCTCGGAAGATATCTTTTCCTTTCATTACTTTTTTTCCTCTTGCTTACTGCTACGGAAATAATTGTAGGTTCTCCTAAATATAGGAGCTACTCCTTTTGGGGCAAAAATGACTACTACGAGCAAGAATAAGCCTAGGCTCAGCATGCGCAGTGGCGGACCCACGTTACTCACGCTAGGGAATAATGGATGTAGCAATCCATGCAGAAGAGGATCGATTCTGGGCAAGTAAGATTCAATAGAGACAATAATAGCCGAGCCAATTATTGGTCCTTCTATTGTGCCTAATCCTCCAATCACAGCCATCATAAGCGGCAGGAACGAGTAGTATGGATCAAAGATTGAAACTTGAATGTAACGAATGGACTGGGC
>Ga0209636_10000035_pt1 | contig 95479 bp, 72 predicted proteins | sample DeeMarSWOR152_54_FD_187464 | JGI IMG/M metagenome (GOLD analysis project Ga0209636, IMG submission 187464) | Marine sediment microbial communities from White Oak River estuary, North Carolina - WOR-1-52-54 (SPAdes) (version 2) | ecosystem: Environmental > Aquatic > Marine > Intertidal zone >...
TAAGCACCTTCAGTGCCGGTGCTTCTTCGAGGTACGCAGTTATTTGACTCAGCTCGAAGGGGGAAGTAAGGTCTAACGAAAGCTCGGGATTCTTAATCCCGTCGGGAGATTCGCGCCCCAATGCATATGCTAGAGCCGCGCGAGCCTTCTCAATTTCGCCCTCCATAAGCAGAAGCTGGCGAGTGATTCGCGCCTTTTCCACCTCCGCCTGAAAGAAGTTGGCCTGACTTTCCATTCCAGAGGAGAGCATTATCCCTGTCACCTTCAGTGTTTGGTCGGCGAGAGTACGTGCCTCCCTCAGTGCGTCTCTTTCACTAGTAAGGCCCGCGAGTCTGAAGTACGCTCTCGCCACCAGGGTTCTTACTTTCCAACGTGTGGCCTCAAGGGCGTTCGTCCCGCTGTTGACCCTTTCCTCCGCCGCTCGCCTTGACGAGGAGAGCTTTCCGGGCCACGGCACGGTCTGAACAAATCCGATCTGTGTCTGTGTCATGGGGTCGACGTTCAGGTTGAAATCAGTGGGAGCGTTCATGAGAGCCAGGATTATCTTCGGATTCATCCACGCAGAAGCGTTCGCCCGCCTAGCTTCCTCCGCTCGGACGAGAGCTTCGCTACCTGAGATTCGCGGATGCCGGCTCAGGGCCTCCGCTATGTAGCCAGACAGGAGACTGTCTCCGGGCCAGCCGTAACTCTCGACAAGGCCGCCGCCCCGCACCGAGTCGCCGTTCTCCTGAGTGGCATCCAGGGCCCTTATCGCGGTCTTATGTTCATCAAACGCAGCAGCAGGCAAAGGACTCACGAACATGACTAGGGAGACACCCGCCAGAATAAGCCAACCCCTCCCTGAAGGGCCCGGGGAGCGACTCTCGGTCCCCGGGCCCTTGTCGCTAAGTGTCCTGGCGCTCTGCTTTCGCTGTTTCATTGCATTCTCTGCCCCAGTAATTTCCTCTTCTGCCAGCAGGGTCCAGAGCTTCCGCGCAAGCGGCCCGCCTCTGCCCGTTGACACTTCCTCAGTCCCTGCTCGGGCCTACTCGCGGCTTACTCATGGACCCTGCCGCTCGCTTCATTGCCAAACCCGCCTGATGCTTTCAGAGTGCGAGTTTATCTATAGACATACTCAACTTCCGTGCCAGACGCCATTATTTGTTAACTTCTTCTAATTGAGATGGTTAGAGTTTGGGGGGCGGGCACGAGAGGAAGATTTGTGTGTATTATTCTACATTTATGTGGATTAATGTATAATATTCTATATTTCATTCTTCCTGGCGCAGCGGCGTGCGCCGTGTGGGCGGGCGCGCGACGTGACTTCCCAGGCCGAGGCAATTTTAAGACGAATTCTTTAGTCAGCAATAAAACAATCAGTTAAGGAATTCCTGCCCCTTTCGGCCGTGGCTCAGCCACGCCGGGCCCCAGCGCGTAGTTGTGTTCCAGAGGCGAACTGGCGCGATTCTTTCAATTCGAGTCCATCTAGGAGGCCTATCCGGCACGCAGGGCGATTCGGCTTGAGTCTTAGCGAAGGAAAGTGTAGAATAATGTACAAAACCGACGCAAGAACGTTCAATCTAGGAGGATTTGCCCCCGTGAGTTCGAGTTCTTTGTGGAAGCTCATTTTTCTGGCCGCGATTATAACTGTGACCCTTGCGATTCATTACGGCTGGCTGGGACACGCACTCGGAGGCCATACGCCGCTGCTTAAGGCCATACACGCGAGGCTATGCTACATCCCAATTGTGATAGCTTCGGTGTGGTTCGGGCTTCGAGGTGGCCTTCTCACCGCTCTGTTCATCTCTTCGCTGCTTATTCCATACATAGTGCTTCGTGCACTTCCTGCCGGAGAGTTCTCCGGAGAAATGACAGAGATAGTGTTTTACTTTGCACTTGGTGCACTTGCCGGAGCGCTCGTGGAGCGCGAGAGATTGCAGCGCAGGAAGATGGAAAAGGCCCATACCAGCCTTGAGCAAGCCCACAGACTCTCAATGATGGGGCAGATGGCAGCCGGCGTGGCACACGAAATCAAGAATCCTCTAGCATCGATCAAGGGGGCCGCGGAGATTCTTGCCGAGGATATTGACCGTGACTCGCCGAAGCAGGAATTCGTGGAAATAGTCCGTAAGGAGATAAAAAGGCTGGACGGCACGGTCCGCAGCTTTTTGGATTTTGCCCGGCCTCAGCCGTTTCGGTCTTCTCTGGAAAAACCGGAGGAAATTCTACGCTCTACTCTGAAGCAGATGGAACCACAGATTGCTGCGGCCTCTTTAACGCTGGAGGCTGAGATTCCAGAATTCAAGGAACGGGCACTGGTCGATCCACAGAAACTGCGTCAAGTATTCATAAATCTACTAATCAACGCTACGGCTGCGACTCCACCTGGTGGAAAGATATCCGTGGCACTGGGACAGCTCAGGAAAGACAACGGCAGATTCTGGATGATAAAATTCTCAGATACGGGCAGGGGCATCGCACCGGAGAACGTCCAGAAAATATTCGAGCCCTTTTTCACGGAGAAATCGGCCGGAAGCGGTCTAGGGCTTGCCGTCGTTCAATCAATCGTGCGGGAACACGGCGGGCGCGTGGAGATAACAACCGAGCCCGGCCGGGGTTCCACGTTCACCGTGCTGTTGCCGCTGAGAGAGGAGGAATAGTTGGCCTTCAGGATATTGCTCGCAGATGATGACGAGAGCCTGCGTCGTGTCGTAGAATTTCGGCTCCGGCAAGACGGATACGAAGTCAAGACCGCCCCAGACGGCGCTCGTGCATGGGAGATGCTGAACCGAGAGCGGTACGACCTGCTCTTGTCTGACATGAGAATGCCGGGAATCGACGGCCTCGAACTCCTTTCTCGCGCGCTACGTCTAGATCCAGAAATCAAAGTCATTCTGATAACCGCTTACGCCACGGTGCAGCAGGCAGTGGAGGCGGTTAAGGCTGGGGCTTTTGATTACATCACGAAGCCGTTCGAACAAGACGAACTTGGCGTGATAATCCAGAAGGCTCTGGCGTTCAAACGTCTCGAGACAGAGAATCAGGAACTCAGAAGCCGCCTTGACGGTATCCACTACTTCAAGAACATCATTGGCACATCCACCGCTATCAGGGACGTACTCAATCTGGTCGACAAGGTTGCGCCTACTGATGCAACGATTCTGCTGACTGGCGAATCAGGTACCGGGAAAGAGCTTGTGGCACGAGCAATACACAAGAAGAGTCCCCGGGCCGCCAAGGAGTTTGTTCCTGTCAACTGCGCCGCCGTTCCGAAGGAACTCGTCGAATCAGAGCTTTTCGGTCACGTGAAGGGGGCCTTCTCGGGCGCGATAAGAGACAAACGAGGAAAGTTTCAGATTGCCGACGGTGGTACCGTGTTTCTGGACGAGATAGGAGAACTGGGGCTGGAACTCCAGGCCAAGATACTACGTGCGCTTCAGGAGAGAGTCGTAGAGCCTGTGGGTTCGGAAAAATCGGTGGCCGTTGACGTACGGATAGTGGCCGCGACCAACAGCGACCTCAGTCGCAAGGTTTCCGAGGGAACCTTCAGAGAGGACCTTTTCTATCGACTCAACGTTATCCCGATATTCATACCGCCGCTCCGAGACCGCAAGGAGGACATCCCGTTTTTCCTTAAGCATTTCGCCGACAGATTCGCCCCTGGACAGAGGATAGATTTCTCCGACGCACTTGTGGAGAAGCTCACGGCGTACGAATGGCCGGGTAATGTCCGAGAACTTGAAAACCTTGTGGAGAGAATGATCGTCCTGCGTCGCTCCCCGCGTCTAGACACCAGCGACCTGCACGCCGATTTCGGACGCGCGTCAGTGAGCAGGGCGGGTAGCGGTGTGAAAGAGCCGATCTCGCTGCGCGAGGCCGAGAAGGAGCTCATACTCAGGGCGCTCGAAAAAAGCAAGGGGAACAAGTCAGAAGCCGCAAGGGTGCTCGGGGTCCCGCGGCACGTGCTTCTCTATCGGATGAAAACTTATAAAATAGGATCAGGCTAAGAAGACAGCGTTTGTCCCACTTAGAGTTCGGGCACCTTGAAATCCAATCCGGCTATCCAATCTGCCAGTGCAAGTCCAAGGGCCCAGTTGCCCCTATTCCTCATGTGCTGGCTGAAGAAGACGTTTAGGTCGGCCACTACTACTGCGTTGTCCCGAAGGACTCCCACCACCGGTTGTTTCCTGTAGTCGCCAGGACCGGGTTCCATGCTATGCGGGCCGAACCTCAGGCCCAAGCCTCCCTCCACGCCCCACGCGGCCTCGGAAGCAACAAGCACGGGCCTGCCCCCTTCGGTTTCCAAGATACCGCACCTGAAGCCGTGACATTCTTCGATGCCATAGTCTAGGATAGGAAAAGTAGGATGCCGGCCTATGATCCTTGAGGAATCCGTTTCGAAAACAACGTAAGGGAGACAGTTTACGCCAAAGCGCTTGGCAAATTCGGCCGCAGCAACCTTGCGGTCAGAAAAGCCCCTGTTCCTGAACCACTCTCCGAACCGATTCTGGATGCCGATACTGGAGAAGGGTTCTGCGAGGATTAGCCACCTCAACCCTTCAGCATCCATGTCTCCCGTGAAAATGCGTCCCTCCGTTCTGAGAGGATTGACCACGATCACTCCGTGAAGACCCGCCACGTTGATCAGTCCCTCGTCCACGCCCCACACCCAGTACCCTTTGTCCCTCAACAGGCCGGCAAACTCGCTCAAGCCGTTAACGGGGTCACCCATGTCCGGACCGTAGCCCCTCATGTCAAAGATGAGCCTCGCACCAATGCCTCCCCGGGGAGGCGTGAGTAGCACGATCGTACGCCTCGAGCCGTCGCTCCCGATGAACTCTACGAAACCGTCTCTTTGAAGGTCGATGTCGAACGTATATTCACCGGAGGCCTTCTTCACTATTTCGGGCGTTATCGTTCCCCCCTGAATCCGCGTACTGATGTTCGTGGTTCCCTCCACTCTGATCTTTGGGTTTAAGGTATAGCCAGTCATCATTGTGAACTGAGGCACTATCCTGGTCTCTATTGGCCGCTCCCTTCCGGCAAGCCAATCGAAGACGGCCAGGGCAAACGCCCTGTTCTGAGCGCACCCGATTCCGATTTCTTTCTTGCCACCGTTTATCAAAAACTGGCTGTCCGCTATGCAAACGACGCGTCCCTCGCCGTGCGATGCGGCAGCACCAATAACTGCTCCGCGCGGGGCGGCAGTCTCCGCCGGAGTAAGAACAGGAAAAGCCGATCCACCGGCCATTACAAATCCAGTCACGGGAAGACCCACACGATCTATGCCGAAGAAATCGGAGCGCGCGAATATCCACTGGCCGGCCGTGCCCCCGATACTGTTAGCTGTATCCACGACGCTCACACTGTTCACCAGTATGCCAAATTGGGTAGAGAGAGGATTTTGAAAGTTGTTCCCGCCACTGGCGTCCGCCTCTGCAAGTATCAACAAGCCCCCACCCTTCTTCACGTATTCAACGATCGCGTCTATTTCCTTCTGTGAATACCACTGGCCGGTTGCCGGACCCATGACAAGTACGCTACCGTGGGGGTTGAGTGTTCGAAGCGAGATTGTAACGGGGAAATCTGATTCCGTAACCAGGTAACCTGCCTTCCTTAGAGAGACCGCAAGCTCGGAATACCCGAAGAACCCGGCATCGAACGGTGACCAAAATTGCTCTCTGCTGTTATCGAATATAACGACGTTCACCGCAGAAACGAGTCTCTCGGACTGCTGGGCCGAACACGAAGGAAGCAAGCCGTGGAGCGAGCAGAATATGAGCACAAGGGCAATAAGTCCCCTTGAGACTCCGTGTAATGAGTGAGTTCGCGCCTGAATCACTGTGTCCTCCTCGGCTGTCTACAAAAGTAGAGCAACGCTGTGCTCGACCCCCACCTACAGATGCCGCCGCGTTGCCTATTAAGATGTTACGAGGATTATGAGGGTGTGTCAACCATCCGACGGATTCGCACGATCAGATACAAAGACGATGTGCCCGTCATCTGAGTAGGCGGGCACAATCGAAAGCTCGCGAGCTTCGGAGACCTCAAGCGCAGAACTGCTCTATCACCCTGTACAGCATTCGCGTTCCGTTTACCATGTTCTGCACGGAAATCCTCTCGTCAATTCCGTGCACGGTGTCCTGCTCTTCCCATGACACGATAGTCGGGTCAAAGCCGTAGCAGACTACGCCTTTCTCTCTGAGGAAACCCGAATCAGTTCCTCCTGCCGAAAGATAGGGAAAGAACCCCAATTCCGGTTCGATTTCTCTCGCGCATTTCTCCAAGACGGTCCAAAGCTCCGTGTCGATTTTCGATTCACTGCCGGGCTTTCTCTGGAGTATTTCGTATTCGGCATCTAGCTGTCCAACCAGACCCTTGACGATATCCAGCATCTCTCCCGGTTCCATTCCCGGCAGGATCCTGCAGTCTACGGAAATCTTCGCCTCCATAGGAATAACATTGATCTTAGTCCCTGCCTTCACAAAAGTGGGGGTTGCCGTATGCCTCAGCCAGGCATTGATTCGCTTTCCGACCCTCGAACCTTCCAAACGTAATTTCTTGCCAGAGCTGAACACATCGGCGGCCTTCACGCCTTTGGGGAGGAACCCCATTTTCTCGGCACCTATCAGCAGCTTCTTCGTAACAGGAGTCTTCATGACCGGAAAAACGTGCTCTCCAATCCTCGAGATTACCTGCCCCGCCAGAACGACAGGGTTGGCTGCGGAAGGAAGCGAACCGTGACCACCCTCTCCTCTGATCGTTATCTCGATCCAGCAAATGCCTTTCTCCGCACACTGACAGAAAATCGCCTTGCGCCCATCCTCCACGATTCCGATGCCACCTTCGTTGATGGCATATTCCGCCTTGATCTCATCAAAATGATTCTCAATGAGCGATCTTATTCCGTAGGTCCCTCCCGCTTCTTCGTCTGCAGTGGCAGCCAATATGACGTCTCGCTTAAGCTTAAGACCTTCTCTTTTTGCCAGAATTAGAGCCATTATCTCCATGGCACCCATGTTCTTAATGTCCAGCGTCCCCCTGCCCCAAATGTAGTTGTCCTTCATCTCTGCCGCAAACGCATCCACACTCCAGCGCTCGGCCTCCACAGGAACAACGTCCAGATGAGAAAGCAGAAGAAGAGGCGGCATAGTACCATCGCCCTTCAGTCTGGCGACCACACTTCCCCTCCCGGGCGCTGACTCAAAAACCTTGGCCGGGATTCCCTCCCGCTCCAAGACGCCCCTGACGTACTCGGCTGCAACAATCTCGTTTCCTGGCGGATTTGATGTGTCGATTCTGATGAGGCCCCTGAAAATTTCCAAAAGCTCCCTCTCAAACTTCTCTTTGCTGACCATTCACTCCTCCTACTGTGCCACGACCGACCTTCCAACCGGGCTCCTCCGCTGCGACCCGTCCTTATCCGCCGCCCATCTTGAGGCCTCTCTCCTCGCATTCCTTTTCCAGCACGTCTTTAAAAGCGTCAAAGGCTCTGGAACCGTAAAGTGCAAACATGACCTTTCTCAGATAAATTGTACCTTCCTGAAGGTAATCCAGGACGACGTCAAGCATGATCTTGGCGGAGTCTTCCATGCTCATTCCGCCCACTCCCGTTCCGATCGCCGGGAAGGCGACCGTCTTGGCTTTCTTGTCCTCTGCACACAAAAGGGTGTTGCGAGTGACCGTCCGGAGCACACCGCTGCCCGTCCTGCGGTCCGGCCCCATGCCCGCTGCATGAATGACGTACTTGGCTCGCAATTCGCCGGCGGTAGTGGCTGCGGCCTGTCCCAATCCGATGGGGGCGATCTTGTTGCACTCTTCCTGTATGGCCGGACCGCCTTTCGCTGCAATGGCGCCTGCCACCCCCGCCCCCAGCACAAGGTCGGTGTTGGCCGCATTCACGATCGCGTCTACCTCTAACTCGGTAATGTCACCCTCGATCAGCTCAACGGTGCTTTCTCCCACCTTCACTTGCACTACTTCCATCGGCTTCACCCCCTGATACTGGGTTCGGCGGAATCGCTCGGGACTCTCCTTCCGTTTTCGACAGACAAAGCCCCGAGTAGCTTGATCGATATAACCATAGCAGTAAGACACGCAAGCTGAAAGCCCAGAGTCCATCGCGGAAGTACCCCGAGGCCGGAGTGATCCGCGACCGCACCTCCTGCGAGTGTACCGACCGCCAGGGAAAAGGCGAAAACTCCGGCCAGGACTCCGAGACCGCCGGCTCTTCTTCTCTCTCCGCTCAATTCCGAAACAAGCGCGGTCACGCCCACGTTAAATGCCGGATAAATGGGAATACAAAAGTAGACAGTTATCAAGATGGGGTCCCTGGTAACGGAAACAAGTCCATACGTTACAGCATACATCACGACCGCAAGCAAGAAAACCCTCATGGGACCCACCCGATCTGCAAGCTTGCCGTAGAGCGTAAAGGTGAACACTCCCAAGAGCGTGGAAAGCGCCATCGCCCAGCCCAGAACTGTCGTCGTGGCCTCCACGTATTCCGTCATGAAAATCGCGAAGTTGCCAAAAAAGAGCCACGTACCACTTGCCGAAAGGCCCGTCATGACACATATGGCAACCAGCGCCTTGGAGCGATACAGCCATCTCAGATCAGCTGTAAGACCCCCAATCCACGTCCCCTCTTCTTTCTTCACCCTCCAGGCTTCGGGCAAGGGCTTGAGCGTGAGGGCCACAATCAAGAGCACGACCGCACCCAAAAGCGAGCCTCCGACCAGAATGGTCTCTACGGGCAGCCCGGTCTTAGGTTCAAACAGATATCCGCAGACCGCTCCGCCGATGAACCATCCCACGCTCTGAAAGGCCATGAGGTCGCCCACGGCACGCCCTTTTTCTGTCTCCCTGAGTAGGGTTACGTAGGACTGAGACGTCGGACGGACCGCCGCGAAAAACAGCGAGAACACGACGGCAACAGTAATCACTGCTGCGGCGCTGTCGGTCCTGCTCAGGGCCAGAAGACATCCGGAGTACCCCGCCAGACCAACCAGAAGAAAGGGTTTGAGTCTCCTCGTGTAGTCAGCCAGCGCACCCCAGAAGTTGCTGGCAACGAACATGGCAATTCCCGGGATGGCAACTATTGATGCTATCGTTAAAAAGTTGGTGCCAGCAAAGGTTCTCCTCACGTAGAGGGGAACGAAGAACATTGTGACGGTAAGGCAGACGCCCTCACCCACGCTGGCGAGATAGAGGGGCGCGAAGAATCTATAACGTAAAGTTCTTCTGTCTACTTCCACGATGACCGCTCTGCGGAATTGCCCCTTAGAACGCTGAAAAGGGCCGCACACCCCGGAGGACGGGGAGAAGAGTTTGCTCTTCGTTTTCCAGAATCTTTCTGCTTGTCTTGACTACCCAGACCCATAGAAACACTATTCTATTGCCTGTGCCCGCCTTTGTCAACGAAGCCGCCTGCGCCATTCCGGCATATCACTTTACTTTAAACCGCTTCCAGTATAGGTTATCATGCTTGCATCACTTGTGTGACGCGAGCGCTTCACGGACACCGAATTGCTGTCTGGGGGAACATGGCGTGTCTGCGAGAATCGGCCCTAAGATAAGAAGGGCGAGGGCTTCGGACAAGAACACCGTCTTGGAGTTCTGCCGCTTCACCTGGCAAGAGTACGGAGACTACATCGATAAGGTGTGGGACGACTGGCTCGAGGACAAAAAGGGCTTTTTCGCAGTTGCGTGTCTCAGGGGAAGGCCAATTGCCACGGCAAAACTCACGGTGCTGAGCCCCGGGCAAATCTGGTTCGAGGGCCTCAGGGTAGACCCACGGCGAAGGGGAATTGGAATGTCCCGCGTCCTCACGCGCTTCCTTCTTCGAAAGGCAAGGCGGCTTGGGGCAGAGACCGTACGCTTCGCCACTGGGGAATACAATCGCCCGTCAAAACACGTGGGAAGGGATCTGGGGTTTCGCCTGATAAGGCACTACTCCATCTTGTGGGCGCCTTCAGACGGGAGGTTCCAGAGCGTTTTTGCACCTCTTTCCGATCCAGTGAGGGCCGTTGCCACGTTGCACCGGGCCGGAAACGCATCCGCGCCAGAGCAGACGGCGCCAGCTTCGCGGGGGAGGCACGATTGGCTCCCTCGCACAGGAGCCTCGAGTGACCGTACTCGCGGCGTTAGAAAGAGAGACATGATTCACGATGCGACGGAAAAGCTGGCATGTCTGGTCAACTCCTCCCCCTTCGGGCGTGCCATGAAGGGGCTCGCGTCAAGCGGATGGACCTTTTTCCAGGTTGACGCAGACCTGCTTGCTCAACACTTCGAAAGCCGCGGGCTGTTTCTCGCGACTTCTCGCGCCGGAAACGTGCCCGGTAGTTCTGAATCGACACCCCTGGGAATCATAGTTGCCTCCAGAAACCGAAAGGCACAGCGATTAGACGTAAAGTTGTTTGCAGACGTCACCGAAGACTCACTCGGCCCCATGCTTCTGGGTACAAAGAAACTGGCGTACGAGCTCAAGCTGCCGCGGGTTCGCCTCGTGCTTCCCAAGGTCGAGAGACTCCTGCTCCAGGCAAAAGAGGCCGGCTTCAGAGAGGAGGACCCTGGTTTCTATCACGCGGTCATGGAGAAGCGCATTAGGGGTGGACCGAAAGGCCGTCGCTCCGTGAGCGGTCAGCGCAACAACGTAAGAGGTCACAACTCGTTCGACGCTGAGTTTGACGCTGATTTTGACAATCATGATTCAGGGTGAATCTCAAAGAGAACAGAAGAAGTTTTACGAACACTTCTGGCGAGAGTTAGATGCTCTAACGTGTGATGAAAAGTGCAGAATGCGCTTCATCCTCTCCGAGCTGCGCCGACTCAAAGGCGCCGGCCTCAGACTTGCCGACGTGGGCAGTGGCCGCGGGTGGCTCACAGAACTTATGTCTCACTTTGGAGAAGCCACCGGGTTCGACCAGAGTGCGTCCGTAGCCCGCAGAAGATATCCCCTCAGGCACTTCGTGGAGTGTGACGTGACTGCTCTTGCTGCCGACGACTTCGACGTGGCAGTCTGTTCCGAGGTAATTGAACACATTCGCTACGAAAACCAGCCCGAGCTCGTGCGATCCCTCTTCTCCATCCTGAAAGAAGGGGGTAAGCTGATTCTTACCACCCCGAACAAGCCTAGCGTGTCCGATGCCGTGGATAAGCTCTCGCTGCAGCACGAGCTCCAACCAATTGAGAACTGGCTTGATATCGAAGAACTTAGTCGACTTGTGAGCCCGCAGTTTGAAATTGAGAGAATTGGAACCGTCATGTTTTTTCCTGTCGCGCTGAGAAAGGTCGCTCCGCTCTCGCGACTCTACAGATTGCTTTACGAGCAGGCCAAAACTTACCGGCTCCTGGACCCTCTTCTTCAGCGCACTCGGCTGGGTCTTTACATAGCGCTTGTAGCCAGGAGGAAGCCTTAACCGGAGCGCTGTTGGCTCTGGAAACAGAGGGGACCTGATGCACGCTCAGAAACTAAGACTCTGCTATCTTGCGGATTTGAGGAGCTCTCACGCGCGAAGATGGGTGGATTATTTCGCTCGAAGGGGTCATTCCGTGGCTGTCCTCAGCCCACCGTTTTCAGAGGGCCTTCCCTCAAGGCCGACACCCGGGGCATTCGCTTCCAATCAGACCGCGCCCACGAGAGAAGGAGAAGACCTGGAGAGCGTCCACGTCCACCGACTTTTCAGGAAGCCGGGACTGCCTAAGCTCTTACAGCTTACGAACGTTCTCCTCTTGCGACGAGTTCTCGAATCATTCCGCCCACACGTGCTCCATGCCCATTACGTCCGAATCTACGGATGGATCGCCGCGCTGAGCTTTTTCAGGCCCCTCGTTGTGACGGTCTGGGGCGGTGACATACTTGAAGACCAGGGGGCTTTTTCCGACTTCCTGGGTAGAAAGCTTACCCCATTTACCCTCAGAAGAGCGGACCTCGTCACCGCGCACTCGGCCTTTCTCAAGCAGCGAGTAATCGAACTGGGGAAACAGGAGGAGCTGGTGAGGATGATTGGTTGCCCCGGGGTAGATCGAAGGCTGTTCAGGCCCGGACTGGACACGACCTCCCTGAGGCACGAGCTGGGACTGGGAGAGAGCCGCCTCGTTCTCTGCACGCGCCTCATGGGCGAACTCTACAACACCGAGACTATGCTCAGGGCCGTCCCGCTGGTACTGAGGAAGGCTCCCAAAACCAAGTTCCTCTTTTCAGAATACATGGCCCATACCCCATACGTCGACCGTATGAAGACACTGGCCCGAGAATTGTCTGTCGAGGGTTCTGTTCTCTTCCTCGAGAGGATCCCTCACGAGCGGATGCCGCTGTTCCTTAACCTCGCCGAGGTCTTTGTGTCCATCCCTGATTCGGACGGGATGCCGCAGTCGCTTCTTGAAGCCGTGTCGTGCGGGACGGTGCCCCTGGTTTCGAATCTCCCGCAGTATGAGGGGCTCATCAAGAACAGCGTCAACGCCCTTACGGTTTCCCACAAAGACCCGTCGTCCGTGGGCGAAGCCGTGGTCAGACTCCTGAATGATTCTTCCCTCAGGAGTAGACTTTCTGAAGCTTGCATCAACACATCAGCCGACTGCATGGATTACGAAACAGAAATGGAGAAGATGGAGAAGCTTTACTACGAGCTCGGGCACGTACGAGTTCAGAGGGGGTAACAATGAAGGTTGCTTTCTACCAGTCCAATCCTATCTACGGCGAGACCGAACACAACGTGGACGAAGCGCTCGAAACACTCGGCACCGTTCGGGCAGATCTCTACGTCCTGCCCGAACTTTTCTCGACCGGATACCTTTTTGGCTCCAGAAAGGAGCTCGGCAGACTGGCGGAACCAATTCCGGACGGCCCGACGATCGGTGCCTTGCGCGCGTTTTGCCGCTCGGAGGGCTGTGTCATCGCCGCCAGCATCGCTGAGATCGACCGCAGAAAATACTACAATACGGCGATTCTTGTCGGGCCGAGGGGCGTTCTAGGAACATACAGGAAGATGCATCTCTTTGACAGGGAGAGGTTCTGGTTTGAGCCGGGGAACACGGATTTTCAGGTCTGGAGGGTCAAGCGGGCAAGGATAGGTCTTATGATATGCTTCGATTGGGTGTTTCCCGAAGCCGCCAGGATCCTAGCTCTTAAGGGCGCAGACATAATCTGCCACCCGTCTAATCTCATCCTCCACTACTGTCAGGGCGCGATGGTGACTCGCTCCATCGAGAACGGCGTTTTCACAATCACAGCAAACAGGGTGGGCTCTGAGAGGAGGGGGGCCATCCAACTCACCTTCTCGGGAAGGAGTCAGATAACCCATCCCCGCGGCCACGTCCTGGCCAGAGCTCCCAAGACGGGGCGCAAAATACAAACTGCTGACATAGACCTCTCCGCCGCGAGAGAGAAGAGGCTCACGCCGAGAAATCATCTGTTCGGTGACAGGAGAACCAGATACTACAGAGAAATCACCCGACCCCTGCGGCGCTAGCACCCCGGCAGGCAAGCCTATCTTTGTCTCAGCAATCTCCTGAGCTGTGCCACCTTTTCGTCGTCCTGAACGGCGGTCACCATGAACCGATCACTCGTGACCTGGTTGGCCAACAGCTTCTCAATCATCGTGTTGGAAAGGACTGGGTCTGCCACGACTTTGTCAAGCATCTTCGCCGCCGAGGCCTCGTCTGCACAAATAGAATCGATCATGCGGTCTACCACGTCGGGGTGCTTCATCATGCTCACCATAATCTGGTCAACCGCGTCAGAGTCCTGCATCAAGCGGTCCATCATCTGTGCGCGATCACAGCTGATCCCACCAAGCAGCAACACAACCGCACAGAGCCCGACAACAACGTACGCACTTCTCAACTGGCTCACCTCCTTAACGGTGTTTCGATCGCTTCCTGAAATCTCGTGCTACGGACTGTTCTCTATGCCTCGCTTCCCAGTACCACCTTCGCCACATCAACAACCTTGTCTCCCTCGTCCGGCTGTATCAATCTGACGCCCTGGGTGTTCCGCCCCATTACAGACACACCCTGAATGGGGAGACGGATGATTACACCCTTTGCAGTGATTATCATTAGTTCGTCATTATCCCCCACCTGCTTCACGCAGACCACCGGCCCGTTTCTCGGCGTGTTCTTCACAGTTATGATTCCCTTACCGCCACGCCCGGTCAGGCGGTACTCCGCTATCGGGCTCCTCTTGCCAAAACCGTTCTCCGTAACAACCAGAAGCGTGCCTTCGCCTTTGACTGAGATCATCGAGACGACTTCGTCGTTTTTCTCCAGGGAAACTCCCCTTACACCCCTGGCCGTTCTTCCCATTGGTCGAACGTTCTTCTCGTGGAATCTGATGGCCTTGCCCTGTTTCTTTGCGAGGATTATGTCCTGCGTCCCGTCGGTTACCCAGGCATCAATCACGCAGTCGCCTTCGTCCAGTCCGATAGCCACAATCCCGCCTCTCCGTGGATTTCCGTACGCAGAGAGAACCGTTTTCTTGATCATGCCGTTCCTGGTGGCTATGACAAGATGGTGTTGGCTGTCGAACTCCTTCGTCCTAACGAAAGCAGATATTCGCTCGTCTCTCCCCATCTGAATCATGTTCACTATGGCCTTGCCGCGCGATATCCGCCCGGCTTGAGGAATCTCATGAACCTTCAACCAGTAACAGCGCCCCCTGTCAGTAAGAAACAGCATGTAACTGTGCGTCGATGCGATGAAGAGATGTTCGATGAAATCCTCGTCTTTCGTGGACACACCCATCACCCCTCTGCCCCCACGCCGCTGTCGTCTATAGGTGCTCACGGGTAGCCTCTTGATGTAGCCGGAGTGAGATATCGTAATGACCATGTCCTCTTCGGCAATCAGATCCTCCACCTCCAGCTCTCCGAGCCCCGCCACGATTTCGGTGCGTCTCTCGTCCGCGTGCCTGTTTCTGAGCTCCAGAACTTCTGCCTTGATTATCCCCATGATTTTCCTGGAACCGGCCAGAATGCCCCGGAGTTTCTCTATCAGCTTGATAATTCCTACGTATTCCTCGTCTACCTTCTTCCTCTCGAGACCAGTGAGTCTCTGCAGTCTCATGTCAAGAATCGCCTGGGCCTGGATCTGAGAAAGCTTGAACTTCTTCATCAGCCCCTCGCGGGCCGCATCAACGTCCGTCGCCTTCTTGATCAGTGCAACTACCGCATCTATGTTATCCAGCGCAATCTTCAGGCCCTCGAGAATGTGAGCCCTCTTTTCAGCTTGCTCCAGGTCAAACTCGGTCCGTCTTCTCACGACTTCCTGGCGATGCTCAACGTACAGGTGGAGCATCTGTCCCAGCGTGAGGACCTCCGGCCGATTCTTGACCAGGGCCAACATGTTCGCCCCGAACGTGCTCTGAAGCTGGGTGTGCTTGAAGAGTTGATTCAGGACAACGCGAGCTTGAGCTTCTTTCTTCAGTTCGATAAGGATTCTCATTCCGTCGCGGTCTGACTCGTCCCTTATGTCCGAAATTCCGGTTATCCTTCCCTCTCGCACGAGCGCGGCCACCTTCTCCAGAACTCCCGCCTTACTCACCTGGTAAGGTATCTCTGTTATCACTATGGATTCCCGGCCGGTTTTCTCGTTTGTCTCGATACGCGCTCTCGCTCTCATCATGATGAGGCCGCGACCGTTGAGATAACAGTCTAAGATACCCTGTCTTCCGTAGATTATCGCGCCAGTAGGAAAGTCCGGCCCCCGTACGATCTCCAACAGTTCCTCGGGTGTTGTCTCTGGCTCATCGATGACCTTCGCGATTGCATCGCATATCTCGCCCAGATTATGTGGAGGAATGTTCGTGGCCATGCCCACGGCGATGCCGGCGGCACCATTGACTAGCAGGTTGGGAACAAGAGAGGGCAGCACTACCGGTTCCTGCCTGGTCTCGTCGTAGTTCGGCCTGAAATCAACCGTGTCTTTTTCAATGTCCCGCAACATCTCCTCGGCAACCACCGTAAGGCGCGCCTCTGTGTACCGCTCGGCCGCCGGGGCGTCACCGTCTACCGAGCCGAAATTGCCCTGGCCGTCTACAAGTGGGTAGCGCATAGAGAAATCCTGCGCCATTCTCACCATGGTGTCGTAAACGGCGACCGTCCCGTGGGGATGGTAGTTACCAGTCACGTCACCAGTGATCTTCGCGGACTTTCTGTATGCACGATCGTGCAGCAAGTTAAGGTCTCTCATCGCCACCAACACGCGCCTGTGAACCGGCTTCAGCCCGTCTCGAATATCGGGCAGGGCCCTCGATACTATGACACTCATTGAGTAGTCGATGTAAGAGCTCTTCATCGCATCTTCGATGTAAACAGCCTTGACTCTTTCCGTGCGAGTGCTCATTTCTTTCTCCGGTGCATTCCGCGCCCTTCTGTCTTAAACGTCTAAGTTGGTCACTGACAGAGCGTTCTCTTCGATGAACTTCCTCCGTGGCTCCACCCGGTCGCTCATCAGGATCGTGAAAATCCTGTCTGCCTCCACAGCGTCTTCAAGCGTAACCTTTAGAAACAAGCGACCCTCTGGATCCATTGTGGTGTGCCAGAGTTGCTCGGGGTTCATCTCACCAAGTCCCTTGTATCGCTGCAAGCCAACACCCTTCTTGCCCATTTTGGCAATGATTCTGTCTCTTTCCTTGTCGTTGTAAGCGTAACGTTCCTGCTTACCCTTCTTTATCCTATAGAGCGGCGGCTGGGCAATGTACACGTATCCCCGCGTAATAAGCTCCGTCATGTATCTATAGAAAAAGGTCAACAGGAGAGTGCGAATGTGTGCTCCGTCCACATCTGCGTCGGTCATTATGACTATCTTGTGGTAACGTGCTTTGTCAGCGTTAAACTCACTCTCACCCACTCCTGTGCCGATGGCCGTGATGATGGTTCGAATTTCCTCGTTAGAGAGTATCTTGTCCAAACGCGCCTTCTCAACGTTGAGGATCTTTCCCTTGAGAGGAAGTATGGCCTGAAAGTGCCTGTCTCTCCCCTGTTTTGCTGAGCCCCCCGCAGAGTCGCCCTCTACGAGGTAAAGCTCGCATATGGACGGATCGGTCGCGGAGCAATCGGCCAGCTTTCCCGGCAAGGACCCGCTGTCCAGCACACTCTTTCGTCTTGCGAGTTCTCTCGCCTTCCGTGCCGCTTCGCGCGCCCTGGAGGCCGCAACGCACTTTCCGACTATTCTCTTGGCGACAGTGGGCGTTTCCTCGAAGAACTCTCCAAGCCCATCTCCAACTATGGCCTCCACGATTCCCTTTACTTCGCTATTGCCGAGCTTACTCTTCGTCTGCCCTTCGAACTGAGGATCGCGGAGCTTGACGCTCAGCACTGCCGTTAAGCCCTCTCGCGCGTCCTCGCCTGAGAGCGAGCCCGCGACCTTCTTCGAAAGCCCTTCCCTCTGACAGTAATTGTTAAGTGTTCTCGTTACGGCAGTCTTAAAGCCCACTAGGTGAGTGCCGCCCTCCAGTGTGTTTATGTTGTTTACAAAGGTGAATATGTTTTCCAGATACGAGTCGTTATACTGCAGTGCAATCTCTACGTGCACGCCTTCCCGTTGTTTCTCGAAATATACAGGCCTCGCGTGGAGAACGTTCTTGTTCTCGTTCAGGAATTTCACGAAGGACGTTATTCCGCCATCATACTTAAAAACGTGGCTCCTATCGCTGCCTTCATCCATGAAATCAATGCGCACACCTTTGTTCAGAAAGGCCAGTTCCCTCAGTCTCTGAGAAAGCGTGTCAAAACTAAACTCCAGAGTCTCAAAGATCTGCTTGTCAGGCTTAAACCGTGTTGTGGTTCCGGTTGTCTTTGACTTGCCGACCTCCTTAAGCTTTGTTACAGCTTTTCCTCTCTTGTAGGTCTGCTGGTATACCTTTCCGTTTCGCGCAACGTTTACTTCCAGCCACTCTGACAGAGCATTTACCACAGAGACCCCTACACCGTGCAGCCCACCGGACACTTTGTAGGAGTCCGTATCAAACTTGCCCCCAGAGTGCAGGGTCGTCATTACAACCTCAACTGCAGGCTTCTTTTGCATCGGATGAAGGTCGACAGGGATACCTCGACCGTTGTCCACAACCGTCACACTCTTGTCCTTATGAATGGTCACGGAGATCTTGCTACAGTACCCGGCCAGGACCTCATCAATGCTGTTGTCTACTACCTCATAGACAAGGTGGTGCAACCCTCTCACCCCGGTGCTGCCTATGTACATACTGGGGCGTTTTCTCACACCCTCAAGGCCTTTCAATACCTGTATCTTCTTGGCATCGTAGCTATGTTTCTTCTGCCCCATTTCTACTTCCTCATCAGCAGCTGTCTTCAAATCTTCAACCTCCTCTCACCGTGCCAACGAGAAAACAATGTCTCTGATTACGCTTTTCCCCAATCTCGCATTGATTCTGGTGAGGATGTCTTTTCTCATGAAGGTCAGCTCATGTACCCACGCTGTAGTGGTGACCTCAACGAACAATTTCGAATCCCTGTAGGCAGTGGGTTTCGCGTTGGAAGCTATACGCGGGCCAACGACTTCTTCCCAAATCTCCAATACACCCCAACCCAGAAGTTTCTTGTCCAGTTCAAGCTTCTTCAGGAGTTTTTCGAGACAGCCAGAAATGTGCTCCATACGGGACCTACTCCGTGAGCCTGAGAGGCATGATAAGGCAGAGCAGATCTTCTCCCTCTTGTTTCTCCACGGGCTCTACAAGACCCGCCAGGAGCGGGGTGTTGAGGAAAAATGCAACTTCATCAGAATCTACACTTTTCAAAATATCCAGGATATAGTTGGCGTTATAGCCAATGTCCATTTCTTCACCATCGTAAGTCGCCGGAACGGTCTCCTGGCCTTCACCCACATCTGCTGTACTCACGCTCAAATTCACACGGTCACTACGTAGCGAAAACTTCACCTGGTGAGTAACGGTATCAGCAAAAATAGATACTCGTGCTATAGCGTCCATCAACTCCTCAGTGTTGACTATCAGCTTTTTGTTGGTTTCTTTAGGTATCACCTGTTCGTAATTGGGAAACGGACCCTCCAGAACTCTCGAGCAAATCACAGAGTCTCCTACCTCAAACATAATGTAGTTCTTACTTACTCCGACCTCTATGTTACTCTCCTCCTCCGGGATGAGCCGCACCACCTGTCTCACCGCCTTCGGAGGAACAACGGCCTCGACCTTTTCCTTCACAAAACTCCCTGCAAAGGAAACCTTTGCCAGTCTGTGCCCGTCGGTTGCAACCATCCTCAACTCCTGCGGAAAGAGTTGAAAAAACACACCGTTGAGAACGGGCCTACTCTCATCCACGGAAGCTGCATAAAGACAACGCTTATCACCTCTTCTCAGAACCGCACCCGGCAGTGTGAATCTGAACTCTGACTTGAAGTCCGGCATCTTTGGAAAATCCACGGCCTCCATGCCGCTCAGCTCGTACCTTCCCCTTCCACACTCCACCTTCACTCGAAAATCCTCTACGGCGATCTTCACCTCATCAGTAGGCAGTTTCTTGGCTATCTCAGCGAACCGTCGCGCCGGAATACAGACGGCTCCCTCCTCAGAAACATCGCAGCTCACGCTCGCACGTATCGACATGTCCAAATCAGTCGAAGTGGCCCGGAGGAGATTCTCTTTGGCCTCAATCAGCACGGTAGATAACACTGGAAGCGTACTCTTGGGAGGAACTACGCTTATAACCTTATTCATAAGGAGCTCCAGCTCCGGCCTGATGATTGTGAATCTCATTTTACCCCTCCATTAGAACGACCTTTGAATTGAGGAAACTCAATTCGTCTTCGGACTGGATATTCTCTGAAAAGCTTTTGAGCAGAACTGTAAGGGTGGTCTAGCCCATTGTAAAGACGTCACTTTTCCAATTCTCAGTATATGGAAAATACGCGGTTTTTTCAAGGTGAAAAAGGGTTCTTTGTGTACAACCATCACGACCAAAATCGAGTCCTATACTTCCTTATAGTAAATTACTAGAAAGAAGTATATATAAAAATAGTAGAAGTAGTAGGCCCTGTGGAATGTGTGCGGAAACGTGTCTATACTATCTAAGATATTTGATACAGGTATGTTACGGAGACGGAGATTCTCGATAAGTTCGGGATAACCTTGTGGAAAGGTTCGGAGTTTCTCAGAACGTGCTCTAAGGAGGAGTGATCTACACAAGAAATCAACGGGTAGTGCAGAGAGTTGTTCAGACGTTTGTGGTTGCTGAGGACACCAGGCCGGTGACTCTGTTAACGGATTCGCCTACGTCTCTATCAGCCTCTGCTAAGTGTTGGATCTTGTCGCAGGCATAGAGCACAGTCGTATGATCTCTGTGGCCAAACTTGGCCCCTATCTCTGACAGAGAGAAATCGGTCATTTGACGGCAGACGTACATTGCTATCTGCCTGGGCAAGACAATTGAACTGGTGCGTCTCTTTCCCCTGATTGCTTCGACAGGCACCCTGAAGAAATCGGCTACGGTCTTCTGAATATCTTCAATCCTGAGGCTTCTCTCTGGTGTCTTTATGAGGTCCTTGAGAACATCCTTGGCGAAGTCGCACGTAATTTCTGCCGGCCGTACAGACACGAGTGATGCAAAGGCGAGAAGCCTTACCAGACAACCCTCGAGATCTCGGATATTGGACTTGATGTGGGTTGCAATAAGTAATGCGACGTCATCCGGTAAACGGACTCGTTCCTCTTCGCCCTTCTTCTGCAGGATGGCGACTCTGGTCTCAAGATCGGGGGTCTGAATGTCAGTGACGAGCCCACCGTTAAAACGAGAGATTAATCTCTCCTCAAGCATATGGATTTCCTTGGGAGGTCTATCACTTGTGACCACGATTTGTTTTTGCGCGTCGTAGAGGGAGTTGAAAGTATGAAAAAACTCTTCCTGAGTACTTTCTTTTCCGGCAAGAAACTGCACGTCGTCTATCAGCAGCACGTCTGCGCTGCGATACTTCTTCTTGAACGCGAGAGTGCGCGTGTGCTGGATCGAGTAAATCATCTCGTTCATGAACTTCTCTGAAGAGACATAGAATACCCTGCTTGTAGGTTTCTCGACCTTTACGTAATGACCGATCGCCTGCATGATGTGCGTCTTTCCAAGGCCAACACCTCCGTAAATGAAGAGGGGGTTGTAGACGGCAGCGGGTCGTTCAGCAACCGCAAGACAGGCGGCGTGAGTGAGCTCGTTTCCTTTTCCTACGACAAACGAACGGAACGTGAAGCGAGGATTAAGCTGGCTTTCGTCGAGGACGCCGGATAGGCGCCTGTGGGCGAAGGCGCCCGTGCGCTCGGCCTTGCGAGGCGGTTGAGTTTCGTTTTCAGGTCCTATACAAAAAGAGACACTCACTGCGGAGCCAGTGACTTCGCGGGCCACTTCTTCGATGAGCGGGAGGTAGTGTTGCTCGATCCAGTCTGCGAAAAATGCGTTGGGCACCTCAAGCAGAAGACGCCCATCCTCAGACGGTTTCGGCCGCAGCGGCTTGAGCCAGGTCGTGAAGCTTTGCTCGTTTATCTTGTTACAGAGCAGATTACAGACCCTGCTCCATAGTTCTTGGATCTCGGGGGCTTCCACCGGGAATTGTCCTCAATTAATCCACAGCGCCTTCCACAGCCCTTAACGATGGTAACTGACTAAGTGTCACCAAATGTGGAGACAAAACAGAGGTTTTCCACATTCATCCACAGGGCAAATTGTCCACATTTGGGCACACCAATAGCTCGTTCCGTATGAAAAAGCTAAAAACTCTCGACTTGCCAGGTGGAAACCTGAGGTCGCGCGAAGAAGTAGAACCTGTGCGAGAAACCCGGCGTCGTAGGGGAAAGCCGAGAGAAAGAAGAGCATCAGGACACAGAATCAAGGTCTCAGCACCTGATGCGCAAGGTATGTTACCACAAAGAGGGGTGCGGCGCAAGAAAAAAACTGTCTGCGGAAGAAAAAATCTTTAGATAGGTCGAGAAGTTCAAAGTAAACCATATCCGGCTGAGGTATTGGTCAGAAGACAGCTTGTTTGACAAAACGTTTTCGCCGAAGTATGCTGTTATGTACGGGGCAGTCAAGATTCTGAGTGCGTTCCTCCGTGGGCAGGGGCGAATTCTGTGCCATCCACTAAATGGAGAGTTTGATGTTATGACGCGCGAACAAACGTCAGTTTCGGTGAGAAATTGGGTCGCAAGGGCCGCAGGGATTACATTTTTAACTCTGTCGCTGCTTTTGGCGCTTCTTGGAGCCGCCACCCCGACTCTTGCGACCGCGACGGCCGGGGCCTCTTCGGCGAAAACACTTGTGACGGTCGTCCACATTACGGATTTCCACGGCTCGCTTCTTTCGGAAGATGTTGACCGCAGAAGCGGAAAGAGGATAGGGGGTGCGGCTGTTGTCGCTGGCTTTGTGGAGGCAGAGAGGTGCAGCGCTGGGGGCGAGGTGCTTCTTGTTGATAGCGGTGACATGATGCAGGGCTCGGCTCTTTCCAATCTCACCGAGGGAGCTGCCGTGATTGAGTTTATGAATTCGGTCGGATTTGAAGCCTGCGCCGTAGGCAATCACGAGTTTGACTGGGGGGTGGGCGTGCTGGAGGAACGGATTGAGCAGGCGAAATTTCCTTTCCTCTGTGCAAACGTCTTTTCTGGAGAGGGGGACGAGAGGCCGGGTTGGGCCGTGCCCACCGCGGTAATTCAGAAGATGGGCCTAAAGATAGGGCTCGTAGGGGTCGTGACAACCGACACCCCCGCTCTCTCTAATCCCAAGAACGTGCAGGGGCTCAGATTTGAACAGCCGGAGCGTATCGTTAACGAACTTGCGGCGCAACTTAGAGAAAATGGAGCTAACCTCGTGCTGGTGCTGGCGCACATAGGGGGTGAACAAGAGGAAGACGGAACCGTCGTTGGCCCCATTGCAGCCTTTACCTCAAGGCTCAGGGGCGTAGACGCAGTTTTTGGGGGCCACAGCCATACGGTGGTAGCGGGGACGGTGGGCGCTATTCCCGTCATGATCTCGGCTTCAAACGGACGAGCAATCGGGATCATGCGGCTTCAAGTAGACACATCAACTGGAAAAAGCGTTCTGATTGAGCAGACAGTGAAGCCCACGTTTGTGGAGGAAGTTGAGCCTGACGAGAAAGTTGAGTCCATCGTGGAATCGTTCCGGAAGAAGTTTGCCGGGGAGATGGAGAGAGTTATTGCAATTGCGGGCGAAGAGATCCGCAGGGGCAGCCTGGAGAGCCCGCTTGGAAATCTCATTTGCGACATCATGCGGGCAAACGTAGATGCAACCATTGCGTTTCAGAACTCCGGCGGGATTCGTGCGGACCTTGATGAGGGACCCGTCACGGTGCGGGAAATATACAGGATACTTCCCTTCGAGAACACGATTGTGACGATGTATCTCACCGGTGAGCAAGTGACGCAGGTATTAGAGCAGGGTACGTCGAACAGAGGCGTGGTTCAGACCTCGGGCCTTCGATACTCATACGTGGCAGAGGACCCGCGGGGCGAGAGAATAAAAACGGTCACGCTCGAGGACGGCACGCCGCTTGAGCGCGAGGAGCGATATTTGGTGGCCACGAATGACTACATGGCGAGCGGCGGAGACGGATACGAAATCTTCGCGCAGGGAGAGAAGATAACTAACACACAGATTCCGCTTCGAGATGTGGTGATCGCTTGGATGGAGGCTCTCCATGAGGCGGGTGAGAGGGTGGTGGCTCCGGAGCTGGGAAGGGCCCGAAGGCTCTCTCTCAAGAGTATGGAGCTCAAGAGTATAGAGGGTGATTCCGAATGATTAGAAATTGACGGTGGAGGGAGAATGAACGAGAAGGCAAAGGCCCAAGAGAGAATCAAAGTCCACGTCAACGGAAAAGCGGTCTGGATCTCGCGGACGTTTTCAGTGAAGCACGCCCTTCTGGCGTACAACGAAGATAGCCTGGCCGAGGTTGTCTCGGGCGAGGCCTACGTGACAGATGCAAGGGGGAACGAAGTCGGTCTCGACGGGAGCCTCTTCGAGGGAATGCGGCTCTACGTACGAGACGTGGAGATTGAGTGAGAAAACGTATGAGCACTCTCAATTATTCTGTAACGACTTCCCCTAGCGGCACCCTGCGCGGTCGCCGCGAAGCGCACCCCACAGGCCCCTCCTCTCATTAAGGGGTTGACTGTAACCCCATGTTTTCCATAGAATGGCTGTATGGATGCTCGCTGGTGGCTCTTTGGTCGCCGGAGAGCTCCTCTTAGGCTTATTATTGGGGGTTTTTCTTGAAAAGGACTTATCAGCCTCACAATCGACCCAGAAAGAAAACGCACGGCTTCCGCAAGAGGATGAAAACACGCCAAGGGAGGAAGATCCTAAGCAGAAGACGAGCCAAGGGAAGAAAACGGCTTGCCGTCTAACTGTGCGGCCCCATGAAGAGAATCGATGAGAAGTTTCCCCACGAGGAATCGCTTCGAGGCAAGAAGAATTTTGATAGAGTCTACAAAGACGGCAGCGTTTATCGAACAAAACACATAGTCCTTTTCTGCCTGAAGAACACCGTCGAGGGCAGGAAGGCCGGATTCGTAACAAGCAAGAGACTGGGAAAGGCCGTCCGAAGAAATCGCATACGCAGAAGACTTCGCGAAGCATACAGGAAATTCAGGGCAGGGCTACCCGAGAGAGTTCACCTTGTTTTCGTGGCCCGAAGCGGCGTAGCAGAACTGGAGTGGGAGAGGTTGTTGGGAGAGATGCATACTGTGCTTCTGAAGGCGGGCCTTAAAGGGCTCTAGCTGCTCGATGTCGCGCCGGGAACCACGGTTCAAGGGCCATGAAGAGATTCGTAGTACTTCTTCTCAGAGGGTATCAGGTCTGCATCTCACCAATCCTCCCCCCCAGTTGCAGGTTCTATCCCACGTGTTCCGAGTACACGCTTCAGGCCGTCAGGAAATACGGCGTTGGCAAGGGAGTGTGGTTTGGGCTGAAGCGACTTCTCAGATGTAACCCGTTCAACCCCGGGGGAATCGATGAGTTGGATTAGGCGTTGGAGTAACTAGAAACGAGGTCTGGCGGATGGACAAGAGAACGCTTCTTGCCCTGGTACTTGCTGCGGCAGCGGTGATGCTGTTTCAGGTCTTCTACTTTGCGCCAGCAGAGAGAGAAGCCCGCCGCCGGGCGCAAGAGGAGGAGAGAGCGCGTCTGGCTACCGCGATAGAAGACTCGCTTGCTGCGGTTGCCGCGGCGGCCCGCGACACGACCGTGCCCCTCGCTCTGCTTCCCGCGGAGCCCGCCGTGACAGGAGCAAGAGTGCAGGCCGAAGCTCCCGGCCAGACGACCGCCGCAGGCATGCCGGGGGTATCCGGTCTTGCGAATCTGAGGAGCACCCCGGTGCGGGAGATAGTGGTCGAGACAGACCTCTACGAAGCCACTTTCAGCTCTCGCGGTGGCGTACTTACCAGCTTGAAACTTAAGCAGTTCGAAGGCCTCAACGACGCTCTCGTCAACCTCGTGCGCCAGGAGGTACGAGACGCGGGCGGAGGTGAGGTCGGGTTGGTGATCAATTCCGAACGAGGACACGTCGACCTTGCCTCAGTGACCTTCTCGGTGAGCGACAGCGTGGATGAAAAGAGCGGGAGGATTCGAAAGCTCAGCTTTCTCGCCGTGGACGAGGCGTCCGGGACGTCGGTCGTCAAGACGTTCAGTTTCAGGGATGCCAGCTACGTAATCGGTTTAGAGGTCGAACTTCGCGGGGTCTCATCGAAGGAGGAGAAACTGGAGTGCCTTGTGGGATGGACAGGCGGGCTCTCTTTGACAGAAACCAACGAAAAGGAAGAGCTCCGCGCTATGGCCACTGTCTCTCTTCTGGGAACGGAGATGATTCGCGACAACGTGGGTTCGTTCAAGAAAGAACCGCTCAAAGAGCACTCAGGAAATGTCATGTGGAGCGGAGTCAGAAGCAGGTATTTCATTGCTGCGCTCGTGCCTCCCCAGGGGGTGGTCAATAGGGTGATGAGTTTCGGAGACCACGAGAGCAACGTGACAGGAACACAGCTTGCTATACCGATCTCTGTGACCGGAGTGACCAAGACGAATTGGACCCTCTACTTAGGGCCGATAGAACTGTGGAAGCTGAGAGAGCTGGGAGTGGGCCTGGAGCGCACCGTGAACATGGGCTGGAGCTGGATACGGCCGGTGAGCCAGCTCGTGCTCCAGTTTCTAGTGGCCTGCCACAAGGTGTTTCCTAACTATGGCTCGGTCATAATTCTGCTCTCGGCGCTGACAAAACTACTTTTCTATCCTCTTACAAAGAGCAGCATGAAATCCATGCGCGAGATGCAGAAGCTTCAGCCTGAAATCCAGAAGCTGAAGGAGAAGTTGAAGAAGGACCCCCAGAGGATGAACAAGGAGGTGATGGGACTCTACAAGAAACACAAGGTCAACCCCCTTGGGGGATGCCTTCCCCTCTTGTTACAAATGCCCGTTTTCATTGCCCTGTATAACGTACTGATGCATTCAATTGAGATGAGAAGGGCGCACTTTGTCTGGTGGATAACTGATCTTTCCTCCCCCGATACGATTGCCGTAGTGGGAGGATTCGCAATACACCTTCTGCCACTTCTCATGGGCGCGAGCATGTTCTGGCAGCAGAAGATGACGCCCACAGATCCCCGGCAGGCGGCCATGATGTATTTCATGCCAGTCTTGATGCTGGTTTTCTTCTACAGTCTGCCTTCCGGACTCGTTCTCTATTGGACCGCCAACAACCTGATGACAATTGCACAGCAGTACGTTAGCAAACGGAGCGAGGGGAGAGAACCCGTTGTGGAGCCTGCGGCCGGGGAGAAAAAGAAGGGGTCAAAGAATTCACGTAAGTGAGACCACCCCGCCACAGGGCTTTTGCGATTCCAATCAGATGTATGTCGGCTACATCTGACCAAGTACTCTTGAGTTGCCGTCAGAGAAAGGAAGCGTGATGACATGGACGAGCACCGAAGAAATTGCATCGAGACTGAGGGCAGGACGGTCGAAGAGGCCGTTGACAACGCCCTTACCAGGTTGGGCGTGGAAGAAGATGAAGTACAGATAGAAGTGCTGGACGAAGGGAGCCGGGGGGTTTTCAATCTGCTCGGTTCCAGACAGGCACGAGTGCGAGTCAGACTGAAGGGGCCGGCGGCCTCTGCTCAGGACTCGGCAGAAATTGTCGAGGGTCTTCTCTCGGCCATGGGGTTTCCCGCGGACGTACAGAGCGCAGAAGTCGAGGACGCCACAGAGATTACAATTGGTCCTACCGGTGCTGACGGACTTCTCATCGGGAAACGAGGTGAAACGCTCGAGTGCTTCCAGCACATCGTCAGCAAGATGCTGAATCGCAACGCGTCCAATTGGAAACACGTAGCCGTGGACGTGGGCGGGTACAGGAAACGCAGAGAAGAGCAACTTGCTAAACTGGCAAGTTCGCTCGCGGAGCGCGTCAGCACAACTGGCGAAGAAGTCAGCACCGATCCGCTAAAAGCCTCTGAGAGACGAATAATCCATCTTGCACTTAAGGATCACCCCGACGTTCGTTCTTTTGCCGTTGGCGAGGGGATTGTCAAGCGAGTGGTGATCGGGCCAAAGGCGACCGGTCGGACCTGAGCATTGGATCTTTCCCCGCCTTTTACCCAGAGTGCCCAGGAGTTCCTCTTGGGAGGAGAGCAGAGTTGATTGCGGATACAATCGCCGCAATCTCAACGGCTCTGGGCCGAGGGGCCATTGCAGTTGTGCGGGTCAGCGGCCCTGAGTCGGTGGAGATTGTTGATAGGCTGTTTTCGGGAAAAGAGAAACTATCTCTATCCAGGTCGCACTCCGTGAGACACGGCAGATTCATGGATTCTTCCGGTCGTGTGCTGGACGAAGTGCTCGTAGCTGTAATGAGAGCTCCCGACACCTACACCGGTGAAGACCTTGTGGAGATCAGCTGCCACGGCGGCTCTCTCATTAGCCGGCTCATCCTGGAGACACTCGTTGAGGCCGGCTGCAGGCTGGCCGAGCCCGGAGAATTCACAAAGAGGGCGTTCTTAAACGGCAGAATCGACCTGGCTCAGGCCGAAGCGGTGGCAGAGCTTGTGGCCGCGAGAACCAGAGAGGCAGTCGAGCAGGCGCTGTTGCAGCTCGAAGGCTCACTCTCTGAGGAGATATCTAAAGTGAGGGCTTCGGTTCTGGGCGTTCTGAGCGAGGTCGAGGCCAGGATCGATTTTCCTGAAGACGTCCCGGAAGAGCTTGAGACAGGCTCGCTGACTGCGACCCTGGAACGATGTAGCGATTCCATCAAGAGCGTTCTGTCCGAGCGAACCTCCGCCACCCTGCTCGGAGCAGGAGCGAGAATACCCATAGTCGGAAGACCGAACGTAGGCAAGTCTAGCCTTCTCAATGCAATAGTTGGCAGCTCGAGAGTTATCGTTGCGCCCGGACCAGGCACTACTAGAGACTCCATCGAGCAGGAGATTGAACTGGGAGGGTTCCCCGTTACGCTGGTTGACACTGCGGGCCTAAGAAGCGCAACGGAAGAGGTCGAAGAAGAGGGTGTGCGGCGTAGCATGGAACAGATCAAGCTGGCCGATCTGGTGATACTTGTCGTGGATGCGACCTGCGAGGATTATGACAAGGACCTCGCAATTCTCGAAACCCTCGGCCAGCGCCCCTGTACAGTGGCCATAAACAAGATAGACATTTCCGCTCCTGAGAGGGCGCGCGCCGTGTTGGGTCCTCGAGCCTGCAGCGACGGACGTGCTGTCGCAGAGGTGTCCGCTAAGAACGGAACGGGTATCGAGTCACTTCAGGGTAATCTCGCCGGGCGGCTGAAGGGTGGCGAAGTCGACCCTTACGAGAAAGCCTGCGCAGGCCGGAGGCATCTGGATTGCCTGCGATCGAGCCTTCAGAACATAAATGACGCCAAGGACGCACTTGCCGCAGGCCATTTCGTCGAGCTGGTGGCCTTTGAGTTGCGGGAGGCGGTCGAATCTTTGGATTCTATTACGGGCAAGCGTGTTGGCGCCGACATACTTGACAATATCTTCTCAAAGTTTTGTGTTGGGAAGTAGTTACTTTGAGGTGGTTAAATGCCACAGAAACCGCGAGGCGAACAGTACGACGTAGTGATTGTGGGCGCGGGGCACGCCGGATGTGAAGCCGCCCTCGCCTCTTCGCGCATGGGGCTGAAGACCCTTCTTCTTACTTTGAACTTGGATAACGTTGCACAGATGTCCTGCAATCCCTCTATCGGAGGTCTGGCAAAGGGGCATCTGGTAAGGGAGATAGATGCTTTGGGCGGTGAGATGGCGAAGGTCATCGACGCGACGGGAATTCAGTTTCGCATGCTCAACACCGGAAAGGGGCAAGCTGTTCAGGCCGTGAGGGCACAGGCGGACAAGCGAGCCTACCAGACGCTGATGCGGCGAACCGTAGAATCACAGGATGGCCTTGAGCTTAAGCAGGGAACGGTTGTTCGCGTATGCCCGCTCGAGGTGAGCGGGCGCACTGGCGGGTCGCGCGAGACCCCGGGAGCCCACTGGAGAATCGAGACAGAGTCCGGTTTGGTCTTTGTTTCGAGGTGCTTGATACTTTCTCCTGGAACGTTTCTTAACGGAAGGATTCACATAGGACTGAACACGTTTCCGGGAGGAAGAGCCGGAGAACTCACGGCGCCTCACCTTTCTAACTGCTTGAAAGAGCTTGGCCTTGAGTTGAGACGGCTCAAGACCGGTACCTCACCCCGGTTGGCTCGCGGAAGCATTGATTTCTCAAGAGTTGAGCCACAGTTTGGGGATGAGCCCCCTCCCCTCTTCTCGCATTTCTGCTCTGAGCGGATGTTCGAACAGACACCGTGCTACGTGACGTGGACGAATCCCCGCTCACATCGAACGCTGCGTGAGAATCTCGACCGCTCTCCTCTCTTCTCAGGCAGGATCAAGGGAGTCGGACCCAGGTACTGCCCGTCCATTGAAGACAAAGTGATGAAGTTTCCTTCGCGCGACGCGCACCAGATATTCCTTGAGCCGGAAGGCGTGGACTCAGAGGAGATTTATGCCAGTGGAATCTCCACTAGCATGCCCGTCGACGTGCAGGAGGAACTCGTGCACTCTATCGAGGGTCTCGAGCGCGCGGAGATAATGCGACCGGGCTACGCCGTAGAGTACGACTTCGTGCCCCCTACTTATCTTGGCCCCACACTTCAAACCAAGTTTCACCCCACCCTATTCCTTGCGGGGCAGATTAACGGAACGTCTGGTTACGAGGAAGCCGCGGCACAGGGACTGATGGCGGGAATAAATGCAGCACTTCACATACGAGGTGAACCCCAGCTGGTGCTTGACAGGGCAGATGCATACATCGGAGTGATGATAGATGACCTCGTGAGTCGTGGAACAAACGAACCATACAGGATGTTTACCTCGCAGGCCGAGTACAGACTTCTTCTGAGACATGACAACGCGGACGAGCGGCTGATGGAGTTCGGTTACAAACTGGGACTCGTACGTAGCGAAGACTACACCAACTGTCGGTTCAGGATAGATGCGGTGAACGCGGAGATCGAACGCCTCGAGAAATCCACTGTCTGTCCTGAACATGCGAACAGGCTGCTTCAATCTGTGCACGGTTCACCGGTTCGTGGGTCGGTTTCGCTCGGACAGCTCCTGAGAAGGCCCGAGGTAAGCTACGACACACTCAGAAAGCACGGTCTGGCATCGAAACCTGTCCAGGTCGGATGTCTCGTCGAGATTCGCTTAAAATATGCCGGCTACATCGCGCGACAGACGAGGAGCGTCGAGAAATTCCGTAAGATGGAGAGCCTGCTCATACCGGAAGAGTTGTTTTCGGACGACCTTGCTGCGATTTCGAGGGAAGGAAGAGAGAAGCTTCTGGGAGTCAGACCACGCTCAGTTGGTCAGGCCTCTCGCCTCGCCGGGTTCTCTCCGTCCGACGTTTCTGCACTTCTCATCTACTTGAAGAAACGTTCGGCAGACAAGGGGGGCACCTCTTCCGAGTCTAGCAACAGAGTTCCTTCGTGTTCTATAAGATGAGCCCGTGAACTACGTTTGACAGTTCACCTTCGTTTAGCATTCCCACGTGTGTTTTTATGGACACTTGGCTCCCACTTTTCACAAAGAGCGAGCTTGCCAGACTTCGAGAGATAGCCACGGCCCTCGAGCTAGATGTGCCGAGAGGTTTCGTGCCCCAATGCCAGGGCTATCTGGTGGAGCTAACGAAGTGGAACAGGAAGATGAATCTCGTTTCGCGAGCGGACGAAAAGAGGATCGTTGAGAGACACTTGTTAGACAGCCTCTGCCTTCTTTCCGTGGAGCGCCGGCTCGCCGGTAAGAAGATCGTTGACGTGGGTTCGGGAGCGGGGTTTCCGGGTCTGGTCCTTGCAATGTGGGAGCGAGATGCCGTTGTTTTCCTCGTGGAAAGCAGGAGTAAGAGAGTCGCCTTCCTCAATGCCGCGAGAAGGACCCTGGGCCTGGATAACGTTCAGGTTGTGCACTCCAGGGCAGAAGATCTTGCTCGCCCCGAACATTCGTCAGGTCCCCTACCCCCTTTGACCGTGGACATCGTTGTTTCTAGAGCGGTGGGTGGAGCGGTGGATTTGGTTGTTGCTGTAAGAAATCTTCTTAAGATAAACGGGCTTCTTGTGTTGTACAAAAGGCGTACGCAGTCTGGGGAGCTCGAAGACGCGGAGTCTTTCCGTGAACGAGGCTTCGATTCAAAAGTCGTGACGCCTGCGTGGAATACACAGACCAGACTACTGGTTTTGAGAAAGCTCTCCTAGAAGCTCTTCTTGTGGATCGCCATTTCATGGGTCGTTGTTTCACGTGAAACATTTCTCTGGATCCCTTCTGAGCGACAATTTCATTAACTGCCAGGACGCACCGAGAAGGGACTTCGGCTCCTCGGCCGCTCTTGGGTGGAAGCCGGGAGGCCCCGCTAGGCGGGCTTCCCTCGGGGCAGGCAGGAACCTGTAATGCGCAAGGGATCTTGCAACTAAAGGCAGTTTGCGTTTTTCCATTGACAGTAGAGCGTTGCGTGCTATTCTTGGCGGCGCTATCGTTCCCGTTTTAACAGGGACGACGTAAGTGGGACGCATATTGACACATCTTATTGCAATTTAAGTCAGTTCCGGAGGACTGTTCGCCGAAACGACGGCTGGTAGAGGAGTGTTTCACGTGAAACATTCTCGCTGGTGCCCCGCATCTGCCCGGCAATCTCACTTCGTCAGGGAGGTGTGCCGAGAGAACATGTGAGTGCCTCCGCGGCTGGCGCGTGCAGGGGCGGGTCTTGGGCCTCCGCACTCGGCTTCACGGTCACAGCGGGCTCCTGGTGCGGGTTTTGGAGGGCGGGAACGGCGGGAATTGCGAGGTCGAGCCTCCGCGTGGGCAGGGGCGTAGCACCGGCCGTTGATAGGAGTGGGTTCTTGGTTCAAGGCTCGTTTGTTACGAGATGGGCAAGTTTCTAGGGGGTGGAGAGATGGGTAGGGTGATAGCTGTGGCAAATCAAAAGGGCGGCGTCGGGAAGACGACCACGGCCGTCAACCTTTCGGCTTGCCTGGCACAGCTCGGGAAGAAGGTTCTTCTGCTTGACGTTGACCCGCAGGGAAACGCTTCGAGCGGAGTAGGTGTAAACGGCGATGACGCAGAGACTTCCATATATGAAGTCCTGGTGCAAGGCGCGGACATTACAAAGGCAATAGCTCCGGGCCCGCTTCCGCTACTGGACGTCGTTCCTTCGGGCCAGAGACTCATAGGCGCGGAGATAGAACTGGTGGGAATGCTTGCCAGAGAGAGCAGGCTGCGCGGCTCCATCATGGGCGTGAAGGACAAATACGACTTCTGCTTTCTGGATTGCCCTCCGTCTTTGGGGCTGATCACCATCAACACGCTCACTGCCGCGGATTCTGTCTTGATACCTGTCCAGTGCGAGTATTACGCTCTTGAGGGAATCGGACAACTTCTTGGAGCAATTAGACTTGTACAGGAAAATCTGAATCCCGCCCTCAGAATAGAGGGCGTTTTGCTCACGATGTATGACTCGAGACTCAATCTGTCTCAACAAGTTATGGAAGAAACCCGTAACTTCTTTGCCGACAGAGTGTATCGTACGGTCATACCAAGAAACGTCAAGCTCAGTGAAGCGCCGGGGTTTGGGAAACCTGTGATTCTGTACGATGCAAGGTGTCCTGGTGCACAGGGTTACACGGAATTGGCAAAGGAAGTGATGAGAAATGGCTAGAAAAGCTCTTGGTCGAGGCATTAAGGCGTTGATACCAGACGAGATAGGGCTTGCTACGATGAGGCCGGGCGTGGGTTTTCTCGAAATCTCACTCAATGAGGTCAGTCGCAACCCGCGGCAGCCCCGCAGTAGCATGAGCGAGAGAGCTCTGGGAGAGCTGGCGGATTCCATCCGCCAGCGGGGAGTGCTACAGCCCATTGTTGTGAGGCAGACCGAGAGCGGATTTGAGCTCGTGGCAGGAGAGAGGAGGTTTCTGGCCTGTAAGAAGGCCGGCCTGGAGAAGATTCCTGCGGTGCTTAAGGAGGCCGGAGAAGAGGACGTGATGGAGCTAGCGCTCATCGAGAATCTTCAGAGGGAAGACCTCAATCCCATTGACGAAGCGCGAGCATACAGAACACTGATGTCCGAATTCTTCCTGACCCAGGAGGAGCTGGCCAGCAAGGTTGGGAAGGACCGTTCATCAGTAGCCAACTGCCTGAGACTCCTGAACCTACCAGACACAGTCCAGGACATGATTCGCTCCGGCGCGATAAGCTCTGGCCACGCCCGGGCCCTGTTGTCTCTGGGCCAACCCAGCGAACAGATCGCGGTGGCTCGCAGGGCCGCGGCCAAGGGCATGAGCGTCAGGGAAACAGAGGCGTTCGTCAACCGTCTCGTGAGGAGAAGAGGAAAGGGAGGTTACGCAAGGAGCAAACCGCCTGAGGTGCTTGCGCTGGAGGAACGACTCAGAAACTTCCTTGCGACGAACGTCCGCATAAGCTGGAGGGGAAGGAAGGGAAAGGTTGAGATCGACTACTACGGACCCGAAGAGCTGGAGCGAATTCTTGAAGTGATGGGAGTTCTCGCTAGCGAATGAGAATCGGAAGACACAAAGGATACCTGAACGTCATCTTGATTCCACCGGGAGGGGGAAAACCCCGCTCTTTCAGTCTGGGAAGACGCGGGATGGCCGTTGCCGCAATTGTGGTGGTGGCGGTGATTGCTCTTCTCGTGTTTGCCTTGAGCACAGTGGGTCAGCTGGGAAGGAGCGCGATGACAGTATCAAGCCTCAAGCGCGAGAACATCAAACTCAAGGAAAACCAGGGAAAGCTTTCCAAGATTGAGGACGAACTTGCCAGACTCAGGGTCGTGGAAAGAAGACTCGCGAGTTTGATGGGAATCGAGCCGAAAGAGAGCGCCGGAGACCGATCGATGAGTTCAGCAGACCTGTTGGGTTCCGGCTTGACCCAGGCCTTTGATTACTCCGGAGGCAGGCCAACTCTCTGGCCCGTTCAAGGTCAGATCTCCAGGGGGTTTTCGGAGAAAAAAGGTGGACACAAGGGCATAGACATTGCCGTCGCCAGGGAGACGCCCGTCAGAGCGGCAGGCGACGGGACCGTTGACTTCGCCGGGCAGGACGAAGTCTTCGGTTACATGATCATAATCAATCACGGTTCCGGTATCAGTTCGCTCTACGGACACAATTCGAGTCTGACCGCGGCCAGAGGAGAAACCGTGCGCAAAGGTCAGATCATCGCCTACTCAGGTAGCAGCGGCAGAAGCTCTGCGCCACATCTGCATTTCGAGATCAGCCGCTACGGGAAACAGACGGACCCGCTCACTTTCTTAAGCGAGCACTAGAAACGGGAAGGAGGCCGTCATGTTTGGGCCGAAAAAGGAAGGGGCCATCGAGGGGAAGCTGAACTGCATCATCGGGGAGGAGTCGACCTTCAGTGGCGAGATCAATGTGAGAGGAAGTGTCAGGATAGATGGCGAGTTCGAGGGGGTCGTCGTCGCAACCGAATCTCTGTTGATAGGCAAGGCGGGGGTCGTGAAGGCGGACGTCAAAGTCAGGGATCTCGTGGTTGCTGGGTCGATTAACGGAAACCTGAAAGCCTCTGAGAGAGTAGAACTTCATGCGGGTGCCAGGGTGGAGGGTGACGTTGAAACCAGAAGCCTCGTTGTTGACGAGGGGGTCCTGTTTAACGGTAGATGTATCATGAAGGAAGCGGCGCAGGCCGCCACGGTTTCGCGGGTCGTGGAGGAGGTGCGGGGTGCGGTCGAATCGGTACCGGCAGCAGGCTCCACTGCCGGTCGGACGTGAACAATTGTGGAAAAGTGGAAAACGGCGCTCCGGCCACGGACCGAGCTTAACCTGTTGTTTTGTAAATAATTAGAGGGGCGTTTCGCATGAGGACGCCAAGAGTTATGCACACAGAGACGGAGTCCGTTGAAGCATACCGCTTGGGGGCTCCGTGGAGAGCCAAGGACTAGGGCATGGAGAAAAACGAGCTACAATATATTGAGCAATTGAGGGAGGCCAGGCAGAAGGTATCTTCAGAGCTGCGAAAGGTAATCGTCAACCAGGAGCACGTCATCGAAGAGCTCCTCGTTGCCCTTTTCGCCAGCGGGCATTGTCTTATCGTGGGTGTGCCCGGGCTCGCCAAGACGCTTCTGGTGAGCAGCCTGGCCAGGGTGTTGGAGCTGAGGTTCACGAGAATCCAGTTTACGCCAGACCTGATGCCCTCTGATATAACGGGAACGGAGATCCTCCACGAGGACCCCGCCTCTAAGATCAGGCATTTCAAGTTCGTCAAGGGCCCCGTCTTCGCAAACATTGTCCTGGCCGACGAGATTAACCGCACGCCACCGAAAACTCAGGCGGCGCTGCTTCAGGCCATGCAGGAGTACGAGGTGACGGCCGCAGGGGAGACATACAAACTGGATCTACCGTTTTTTGTGCTGGCCACGCAGAATCCGATCGAGCTAGAGGGAACTTATCCTCTCCCGGAAGCTCAGCTGGACAGGTTCATGTTCAATATCTATATAGACTATCCGGCCGAGGCGGACGAGAGACTCATCGTTAGAACTACTACGGGTTCCGCGCTTCCGTCTCTCTCTCCGGTTCTGGGCGCGTCAGACGTGCTCAGACTTCAGAGAATCGTTAGAACTGTGCCTGTGAGTGATTACGTCGTGGATTATGCAGTTCGCCTGGCGAGGGCCTCCCGGCCGGGAAGGGACGGAGCTCCGGACTTTGTCAAGTCCTGGGTGAGTTGGGGCGCCGGCCCCAGGGCGTCTCAGTACTTGGTACTTGGTGCCAAGGCGCGAGCGGTGCTGCGGGGAGAACTGACACCGTCGTGCGAGGACGTGAGAGCCGTTGCCACGTGCGTTCTCAGACACAGAATTCTTACGAACTTCAGCGCTGAGGCCGAAGGAATCACTACGCCGGATATAATCGGCAGACTACTGGAGACTGTTCCTGAGGATGGTCGAAAGACTTGAGCATAGAGAACGCAGATTCCTGGACCCCCTGGTCGTGTCAAAGCTCTCCAATCTAGACCTCAGGGCCAGACTCGTCGTCGAGGGGTTTATCGCGGGACTGCACAGAAGTCCTTACAAGGGCTTCAGTGTAGAGTTTGCCGAGCACAGACAGTACATGCCCGGAGACCCAATCAGAAATATTGATTGGAAAGTCTTTGCTCGGCGGGATCGTTTCTACGTAAAGGAGTTTGAAGAAGAAACCAACCTTCGTGCATACATCCTTGTGGATGCCAGCGCCTCGATGGGATATAGCTCCGGCACCTCGGTCACCAAGCTTCACTATGCGTGTTCACTGGCTGCGGCCCTCACATACTTGATGCTCCGCCAGCAGGACTCGGTGGGACTGCTCACGTTCACAAGTCGCATAAAGAAGTACATTCCCCCCCGTTCGGCGAAGGGACATCTCAACGTCATCCTAACCGAACTCGAGCGTCTCTTGCCGGAAGAGACCACCAACGTCTCCAAGAGCTTGGAGCTTCTGGCGCACAGGATACGGAGGAGAGGATTGATAATTCTCTTTTCGGACCTAATGGACGACCAGGCGTCTGTCTTGAGCGCGGTCAAACACTTCAGGTACAGGAAGCACGAGGTTATAGTCTTTCACCTGCTGGACGAGAGCGAGATGGAATTTCCTTTCGAGGAAGAGCTTGCGTTTGTTGACATGGAAACGCACGAAGAAATCATTGCCAGCTCGAGACAGATAGGGACACGATACAAACGCATCATCAAGAACTGGACAGCAGAGTACAGAAGGCAATGTCACGAGCATCTTGTGGAGTACGCACTTCTCAGTACGTCGACCCCCTACGACGTGGCCCTCACGCATTACCTCGAAAAAAGGGCGAGGCTGCACTGATGGATCAGGACGCGAAAGATGTCGCCCCGCCCGCCTGCGCCGCGCGCCCCTAAGGAGCCGAATGAACAGAGGCCGATCTGATGCCCGAGTTTTTCTTTCTTAACAGAGCCTTCCTCTTGGGACTTTTTGCAGCAGCTATACCGCTTTTCATACATCTTTTCACCAGGAAGAAGGCCAAGAAGCTAAGTTTCAGTTCCGTGGAGTTCCTGAGGGACGTTGCCCGACGGGAGTCAAGAAGACTCAGAGTCCGGAATCTCCTGCTTATGATACTGAGGACGGCGGTAATATGTGCCTTCGTCCTGGCGATGGCCAGACCGGTGCTCCGAGGACCTCTTGTCAAGGGGCCGGGCAGTACGGCGGCAGTCGTTGTGTTGGATAACTCAGCAAGCATGGGCTCGCTTAGAGAGGAAGGAACCGTTTTTGATAACGCGAGCGAAATCGCGCGGGAAATCTTCGGCGGTCTTGACGATAAAGACGAGGGAACGCTCATACCGGTCTGTGGAATCCCGGAAAGCGCGGCTCTGCTGGGCGGGGGCGGCAGATTGGTGGGAACGGTGGGGTTCCTGGAGCAGTCTCACTCCAGCTCTCGGCCCGACGAGGCCGTGAAGCGCGCTCTCTCTCTTCTCAAAGAATCGAAGAGCATAAACAGGGAACTCTACATAATCTCGGATTTTCAGAGAAACCAATGGCAGAAGCTGCGCGTGTCTCTGGAAAGCGCGACTGGAGTGAGCGTCGTTCTCGTTCCCGTTTTGCCGAGCCGTCTGGATAATCTGTCCATCCAGAATGCCGATGTCATACCCACCGGTGCAACCAGCGAGCGAATTCTGGAATTTGCCGTGGTGAACCACGGGCGTCGGTCGCATGAAGGCGTTCCCGTAAAAGTACTGGCCGACGGAGAGGAGATTGCCTCAAGATACGTGGACGTACCGGGTGCCGGCTCTGCGGCAGTAAGTCTGGAGTTAGTAGGAGATTTCAGTGAAATAAAAATAGTGATTCCTTCTGATGCCTTGCCCTTAGACAACGTTCGTTACGTTGCACTGCAGGAACCTAAGCAGATGCGAGTTCTTGTGCTGGGCGAGAAGCCGCTGGTTGGGAAAACAGACTTCGTCTCCCTGGCCTTAAGACCCACGGGCTCTGCCACCGGAGAGAACGTGTGGGGATTTTTTCCTCTGAGGTTGGACATTGACGATTTGACGACACAACACCTGCAAGGAGTTCCATGTGTTGTGCTTGACAACGTGGGAAGATTCTCCGGATCTGAGATTGAACTTCTGAGGGAACACCGGAGTTCGGGAGGCAGGTTTCTCATAGCCCTCGGGGACAAGGTTGACATCCGGCACTATAATGAGAGCCTTCTTCCCGCACTCTTTCCCGCAAGACTCGTTGGAATAGAGGGAACAGAGGACAGAAAGGGAAGCTTCTTTTCACTGTCTGCTTCGATTCCTTCACACCCCATTCTGAGGAACTTCAAAGCGTCCAGGGGAGAGGCGATCTGTGAGGCGAAGATCTATCGTCTGGTGAGAGCGGAGGCGATGGAAGGAAGCAGGGTCGTTGCCGAGTTTTCGGAGGGGCTTCCTGCGGTTCTGGAGGCGGAGGCAGGGCTTCTTTTCACGAGTTCGTTTGAACCCGGCTGGAACGACCTTGTTACAAGCGGCGCCTTTCCCGCCTTGCTTCACGAAATGGCGAGGTATCTCTGCGGTGGGGGCGCGCTAGCTGGGAGGGACTTTGAGCCGGGTGCCGTCCTGGAAGAGGAGATTCCGGCGTCGCTTGAAACTCCACTTTCTCTTTTGGGACCGGAGGGCCGGGAAGTGGCGACGTCTAAGCGTCGGCTGGGAACGGCCGTGCACCTCAGGTCGGTGCCGGTGGACGAGCCGGGGCTCTATAGACTCACCGTTGGAGAGGAAGTGGTAGGGACGTTCAGTGTCAACCTTGCTCCCTCGGAATCTGAACTTGATCCGCTCAAGGAAACAGAGTTACTCGGCACTTTTCAGGGCGCGAGTGTTGTCGGTGGAGATTCGATCGCTGAAGCAGTAGGTGGCAGTCGCTCCGGTCAGGAGCTTTGGCCGTTGTTTCTGGTTCTGTGCCTGGGATTCATGGTTGCCGAGCTTTTTGTGGCCAGGTCGGCCGCCCCTTCTGGTAGGGATCGAGCCTGAGGCCCGTCGGGCCGTCAAGCACGAGAAAGACTGTTGCGCTCGTTTCTTTTGCGGCGCGACGGATTCTTTAGCCCGAGCGAGAATCATGCTTGAGTTGTCTGACAGATTGATTGAAAGGCTCAAGGACTCTGACGCCGCCTGCGAGGTAGTTCATACCCTTCGCAGGGAGCGGAGAGGTAGGGTCGTGGTGAGCGGCCTCGTGGGTTCGTCGCGAGCCCTGCTTGTCGCGCTTCTCAGGCGTGAGACCGGTCGCGCAGTCATCGTGGTGCACCCTGACGAGAGGCCGGCGGAGGACAGGAAGGAAGACCTGGAGTTTCTGCTTTCCACTGAGCAAGTGGTGTTCTTCCCGCAAACCGAGATTCCTCCTTACAGGGAACCGAGAGACTTCTCTTCCATTACAGAAGCCAGAGCCACCGCCGTTGACTGGCTCTGTCGCGAGGACCCCGGAGTCTTTGTCACGACAGCGCGAGCACTGATGGAGAAAATTCCCTCGCAGAAACTCACATCGTCGGCCGCATTGCAGCTCGCTACGGGGCAAGACGTCGACCTGGAGAGACTCGTAAGAGAACTCGTTCTCATGGGGTTTTCGCGCCAGTCGACTGTAACCCAGGTGGGAGAGATGAGTGTAAGGGGAGGGATAGTGGATGTGTTCTCGTTCGGCAGTGCGCAGCCTTGGAGGATAGAGCTCGACGGAGACACGGTGAGTTCTATACGGCTTTTTGACCCTGATACTCAACGTTCAGTTTTGGAAGCCGACGAAGCCCGGATTCTGCCGCTTCACGAGCTCGTGCTATCGGGTGAAGTCTTGAGCCTGCTTGAGAACGCGCCCCTTAACTCGCCTGAGCGAGATTTCCATTCCAGGATACACGAGGGGATTTCCCCGGCTGCTCTGCTTCACTCGAGAGGATTGCTTGCACAGGGAATGGTGAGCGTTCTGGACTATTTGCCAGAGGACAGCGTGGTTGTTCTGGAAGACGAGAAAAAGCTCTTGGATAAGGCGCACTATTTCGAAAAGGACGTGCTCCAAAGCTGGGAGGCCGTGTCGAAAACAGAGACGTCGCTTTCCCCTCCGGGAGATCTTTATGTCATGGCTGAAGAGCTCGGCCAGCTTTTGTCCCGTTTCGCCCGGGTCTCGGTAGCGGGAGTTGTTGACTTGCGAGAGGAAGGAGTGACGAAGCTCGAAATCCCATCCAGGGAGCCGGAGTCTGTCGGCAGGAACATCAGGGTTTTGCACCGCTACTTGGACGAACTCTCTTCCTACGGCATGGAGATTTACATTCTGTGCGACAGCGCAAACCAGCAGGAACGGCTCGAGGAAATAATCGGAGAGCGCCAGGTGACCGTGGAGGTAGCTCGACTCAGCTCCGGTTTCATAATGCCGGAACTCAAGCTGGGCGTTCTCACCGACACGGAACTCTTCTCCAGATACAGATGGAGAAGGTTTGGGCGCAGGCTCAAGCTCGGCATATCTATACGGGACGTGTCCGCACTTCGGCCCGGAGACTACGTCGTACACTTCGATTACGGCATCGGGATCTACAGGGGACTCAAACGACTTCCGGTCGATGGCCACGAGACGGATTGTCTTCAGATAGAGTACGCTGCCGGGGACAAGCTCTTCATTCCCGTCGATCAACTTAGTCTCATACAGAAGTATGAAGCAGAGGAGGGTCACGTTCCCTCGATTCACCGCATCGGCGGCACACTGTGGAAGCGGACAAAGGCGAGAGCCAAGAAGGCCATAAAGGATATGGCACAGGAATTGATCGAGATTCAGGCGGCGAGGAGAGCTCTTCGGGGACACAGTTTTTCTCCCGATACCGTCTGGCAGAAGGAAGTAGAAAGCTCGTTCGTGTATGAAGAGACGCCCGATCAGTTGCAGGCTTGCAACGATGTCAAGAACGACATGGAAAGTAGCGCCCCGATGGAGCGGCTCGTGTGCGGCGACGTGGGCTACGGCAAAACCGAAGTAGCGGTCAGGGCAAGCTTCAAAGCTCTCATGGACAGCAAGCAGGTGGTGGTGCTGGTGCCGACAACGGTCCTTGCCCAGCAGCACTACAGTACTTTTTTGGAACGTCTTGGCAATTACCCGGTGAAGATAGAGATGCTCAGTCGTTTCAAGAACAAGCGAGAACAAAAGTGCATAGTAGAAGGACTCAGCGAAGGAAAGGTTGACGTTGTAATCGGCACCCACAGGTTGCTTCAAAAGGACGTCGAATTCAAGGACTTGGGGCTACTTATCGTTGATGAGGAGCATCGCTTCGGCGTGGCCCACAAGGAGGCACTGCGCAAAAGGAAAAAGCTCGTGGACGTTCTCACCATGACGGCCACTCCCATCCCCAGAACTTTGAACATGTCCCTCATGGGAGCCAGAGACATGTCCATCATGAACACGCCTCCCAGAGACAGGCTTCCGATAAAAATGGAGATCGTCGAGTTCAATGAAGAGCTGATCAGAGAATCCCTTCTCAGAGAAGCTGATAGGGGAGGTCAGTCCTTCTTTGTGCACAACCGAGTCTATTCGATTGATTCCATGGCGCGACTACTGAGGAATCTTGTTCCTGAACTGAGCATCGCAGTTGCGCACGGGCGGATGCGCGAAAGACAGCTAGAGGAGGTCATGCTGAGGTTCATAGATGGAGAGTTCGACGTTCTTGTGTGTACAATGATTATAGAATCGGGGATCGACATGCCGAACGTCAATACCATGATCATAAACAGAGCCGACGCGTTCGGCCTCGCACAGCTCTACCAGCTGAGGGGGAGAGTCGGCAGATCTAGGGAACAGGCCTACGCGTATGCTCTGGTGCCTCCAGGAAGGGTTCTCAGCGAGAGCGCAGAGAGAAGGCTGAGAGCAGTGGAAGAATGTGACGAGCTCGGGGCCGGCTTCAAAATAGCCATGAGGGATTTGGAAATTAGGGGCGCCGGCAACATACTTGGGCCCGAGCAGCACGGCTTCATCCTGAGCGTCGGGTTTGATCTTTATTGCCGGCTTCTTGAGGAAGCGGGAAGTGAGCTCAGGGGAGAGCCCGTTATCGAAGAGAAGCTCCCTCGACTGAGAGCCGAGATGGACGCTTACGTTCCCGAGCATTATGTTGAGGACGACGGTGAGAGAATGGGAATCTACAGGGAGCTCGCAGAGACCCGCTCGCTCGAAGCCGTGGACGAGATAGAATCGGAGCTCACGGACCGATTTGGCAAGATCCCTCGCGAGACGCACTCCCTTCTTGAGCTGAGACGCATAAGACTCAGTTCGAAGGGGCTCCCGCTGGAGTCCATTTACTTGGGAGGAGACCAGAGCCAGCTCATCCTTTCCAGGCGACTGGCGAAAGAGGAGGCCACCTGTCTGGTGCGATCACTGCGATTCCAAATAGAGTTCTCCGTGGGCGCCAACATGCAAATAAAGGTGCTTCACGAAGGAAAAGACGGGCTCAGGAGAGTCAAAAATCTGTTGAAAGCCCTTTCGTCGTGTGCTAGCGTGAAATAGAGCGAATGCTGGTGCTCTGGGGGATGTAACTTCCCCATTTTCTTTGTGATGAATAGGTTCCGGAAGGAGAATCGAGGGCATGAAAAAGCTCCTATATCTCATTCTGATTACAGCGGTCGCTGTTACGGCGTGTGGTAGAGACGACTCTAAGAAGATCGTGGCAAGGGTCGGTGAACGAGCAATAACGGTCGGAGACTTTCGAGAAGCTTATTTCAAGGTGCCGCCTAACTTCCTGCCCGATGTCGGAGGGGAAGAGGGAAGAAGGCAGTTCCTCGAGGACCTCATCAGCAAGGAAGTACTGATTCTTGAGGCGTACGAGCGCGGGCTGGAGAAAGAGCAAGAAGTTCGCAAGCAACTGGAGGAAATAGAGCGCCAGGTACTCCTCAGAGAACTCTATGACCGGGAAGTGATCGCGAAGTCCAAGGTGACGGAGAAGGAACTCAAGGAGCTTTACGAGGAAAGGTCGCAAGAGGATGAAGTCGGCGCCAGGCACATACTTGTGAGAGATTCACTCGGGGCGGTGGAGGTTCTCCAGAAGGTAAAGGCTGGGGAGGACTTCGCCGAGCTTGCAAAGGAATTCTCGGAGGACGGCTCCACGGCGTCGATGGGTGGATATCTCGGTTTCTTCGGCAAGGAAGCGATGTTGCCCCCGGAATTCCACGAAGCGGTGTTCAAGCTGGAAGCCGGGGAGACGACTGATCTCATCAAGACATCGATGGGCTTCCACATCATAAAGGTGGACGAGAAAAGAAAGAGGCAATTGGATCCTTTCGAGAGCTTGAAGGGCAGGCTCGAGTCCGAGCTGGTCATGGAGAAGAGGATGGATCTTGCGAGGGATTATTTGGACAGCGTCAAGAAGAGATATAGGATGGAAATCCATCAAGAAGTTCTCCAGACCCTTGCCCGTGGACTCAAGGCTTGTTTCATGCCCACCGGGACGAGTCTTACAGAGCTGTCTCAGTACTTCTCTGACGAGGAGAAAACGCTCGTTCTGGCCTCGTCGAAGAGCGGGGACTTCACCATTGCCGATTACCTGGCTACTTTGGAGCCCGAAGGTTCATCTCCGATCCCTTCTGGTGAGAACGTTGAGCAATTGCGGAACATAGTGGAATCCGAAGTCGTGACGGAGCCGCTTATAGTGGAAGCCAAGAGAACAGGGATTTCGAAAAACAAAACCGTGAAGAGCGACCTCCGGCGGCACGAGGAAGACAGAATAGTTGATGCTCTCTACGAGGCGGAGATTCGGGGAAACGTGACCCTCTCTGATGAGGAGGTCAACTCCTACTACGAAGAACACTCGGCGGCTTACGATCGCCCGGAAATAGTCCGCTTCCGGAAGCTGTTGGTGTACGAGGAGAGCCTCGCAGACTCTGTTGCTGCTCTTGCCCGGCAGGGAGTGAACTTTGTGAAGCTGGTTGAAGAGAACTCAGTGGACCGTATGACGGCGGCTAGAGGTGGTGAGTTAGAAGTCAAGATCGGAACGGACCCTGCAATTGATTCGCTCACGCGTGGATTGAAGGTGAACGGCATTGCTGGTCCAATGGACACGGGAGACGGCTTCCTGATCATAAAACTGCTGGAAAGGAAGCCCGGAGCCAAGACCCCACGGGAGTATGCCCTTCCCTATGCAGAGAAGGATCTTCGCAGAGAGAAGGAGGAGCAGGCTCTGCATGCCTTCCTGGATAGATTGCGCGAGAAGTATAAGCCGGTCATCGACGAGACCGTCCTGGCAGAGGTACGGCTTGGTGCTCCGGAGGGTGAGGCCGAGTGAGTCTGGCATTCGGAGCTACGTCCAGAACGAGATTCAAGGGGGTAAGATGAAAGTGAAGAAGACTGCGATCGTTTTTTCGGCAATTCTCATTCTAGCAGGTCTGGTGACTCAGGCCGCGGGCTCGGCCGAAGAAATAGAAGGAATAGCCGCGATTGTCGGAGAGGAGATCATTCTCAAGAGTGAGGTGGAGGAACAGCTGCTGTTTTATTGTATGCAGGCGGGAATCGAACCTACCGACTCGCTGAGACTTGCTGAGGTCAGCGAAGAAATCCTGAACAGAATGATCGATGCAAAAGTGGTAGTACAGGAGGCCAGACAGCAGAAGATAACGGTCACACCGGAGGAGCTCAATCAGGCAATTGATAGCGCCGTTGCTGAAGTAAAAATGAGGATGGGTTCCGAGGAAAGGTTCAAAGAGGAGATGGAAAAAGAGGGTCTCACCGAGCAGAAGCTGAGAGAAAAATACCGAGAAGAACTCGAGGCCCAACTTCTCGCGATGAAACTGGTGGACAAAGAGATCCGTTCGAAAATACAGGTTACGGACGAGGACGTGAGGAAATTCTACGAGGACAGAAAGGACGAGCTTCCCAGGAGACCCCCGGAGGTCACGCTGGCGCAAATCGTGATAGTTCCCGAGGTGGACTCCACGATCGACCGGAAGTCTCGAGCGGAAGCACAGGAAGTTCTGAACGCCGTTCGGGAGGGTCAGAGCTTTGAGAGACTCGCGGCTCAGTATTCCGACGATCCGAGCGCCGAAAACGGGGGAGACGTCGGGTTCTTCTCGAGGGGAGACTTTGAAGAGGACTTTGAAACGGCAGCCTTCGCTCTGGAACCAGGCGAGGTCAGCGATTTGGTCCGGAGTCGATTCGGCTATCACATAATAAAGTTGGTCGAGAAACGCGGCGACATGGCTCACGTAAAGCACATCTTGATTAGAGCCACACCCACGGAGGAGGCAGAACAGGAAGCGAGAGGTCTCGCTACGGAACTCAGAAAGAGAATCGAGGCTGGAGAAAACTTCGAAGATCTTGCCGCCAGATTCTCTCAAGACACTGAAACTGCCGAGAGAGGAGGGGTCGTGGGTAGTTACGCTGTTGAGGGATTGGCACCGGCCGTGCGTGTCGCGATCAAGGGCGTGGCGGTCGGGGACATAACGGAGGTTGTGCCGATGGAAGTTGCCTACCATATCTTCAAGGTGGTAGGGAAATCAGCAGAGAGAGAATACACCTTTGAAGAAATAAAGGGCCAACTCCGGGAACTGGTCGGACAAGAAAAGGCGCAGAATAGATACGAGAAATGGCTGGGCGGGCTCAAAGAGAAGACTTACATTGAGATAAAGGGTAACTAGTTCGCTCGCTTTTCGTATCGGGAAGTGAAGAAGCTACTTGCGGATTGATCTGTTTCTGAAGAAAGTCTGCATTGTCAAGAGCAGGTCCGCTGCGGCGAAGCTGTGCCAGAAGCAAAAGATAACGGTCAATGGCCGGCCTGCCAAGAGCAGTAAGGAGATCAGGCCGGACGACAAGATAAGTGTTGCTTTGGGCTCGAAGGAACTTACATTCTCCGTTGTGGCCCTACCCGAAGGAAACGTGAGCAAAACCCAGGCGCCTTCCTTTTACAGAGTGATAGATCTGAAGAGAACTCCCAGTGCCTTCGAGTAAATCGGGGGCGTCTGTTTCCTCTGACCTGACGCGCATCCCGATGAGAAACCCTTCTTCGCGCATACCAGTTGCCATTACACTAGGAGACCCCCGCGGGGTAGGTCCTGAAGTGGTCCTGAAGGCACTTGCCCTGAGGGGTGTGGCGAGGGGGATCGTCCCCGTTGTTGTGGGCTCACCGGCAGTCGTAAGACGCGCACAACGGCTGATCGGGGGAGAAATGCCGATTCTGCCCCTTTCCCCCGGGGAACTCCCCGACATGAGGCAGGCACGGGGCGTGTATGTTCTCTGTCCCAAGGGTGTTCGCCCTACTCAGACCGGGAGCGGCGACGCCCGCCTGAGCGGACGGATGTCTTTTGCGTGTGTCAGAGAAGGAGTGCGTCTCTGCGCCGAAGGCGGCGCGTCCGCCCTGGTTACGGCCCCGGTTTCGAAGGCTTCTCTCAAGGCGGCTGGCACTGGCTACGTGGGACATACAGAGATGCTGAGAGTTCTCTCTCGTGCGAAGACAGCGGTGATGATGTTTGCCTGGGCTAAGCACAGGGTTTCTCTCGTCACGACCCACGTCCCTCTTTCGGCGGTCAGCAAAGCCCTTACAAAACGGCGAGTCGAGACGACCATTTCGCTGACTGAGAGAGCTCTCAGGTTTTTATATCGAGTTTCTGAGCCGAGGATGGCGGTGCTTTCGTTCAATCCTCACAAGGGAGAGAATGGGCTCCTGGGACGTGAGGAGCAGCGCGTGATAGAGCCGGCGATATTGAGCAGCCGCAGACGGGGACTGGACATACACGGCCCGTTTGCGGCCGACAGTTTTTTCTCAAGGAGTGAGTGGAAGACTTTTCATGCGATAGTGGCCATGTATCACGACCAGGGCCTCATTCCCGCAAAAATTCTCGGCGGAGAGAAGGCGGTGAACGTCACGCTGGGCCTGCCCTTTGTGCGTACTTCTCCGGGGCACGGAACAGCCGAAGATATTGCCTGGAAAGGCATTGCAAATCCTGGCGCGATGGCCTCTGCGATTCTTCTGGCTGCCAGACTGGCCAGGAACGTTAGGGTTCCTCTGGCGTGGGACTGAGTTTAATCCTGCGGCACAGACGCCGCATCCCGAGCCCAATGAAGTCCCGGCATTAGTACACACGTAGGTGGTTGAGGTGGTCCGTTTCTTTCACGTTACAAAGATCTTCTCTGATAGAAGGGTCGCGCTGAGCGACGTCAGCTTCCAGATGAAGGACGGCGAGCTGCTTTTCGTTGTCGGACCGAGTGGAGCTGGCAAGAGTACGCTGCTCAAGATGATATACATGGAAGAAGTGCCCACCTCGGGGCAGGTCATAGTCGGTGGATTCCTCAGCACCACGATTTCACCAGACAAGATTCCCACCTTGAGAAGGCGCGTCGGTGTCGTCTTTCAGGACTTCCGACTCATACACGACAGAAGCGCGTTTGAAAACGTGGCGCTGCCGCTCAGGATTTCCGACAGATTCCTTGGGACTGAGATCAAGGAGAGGGTGATGAACGCCCTCAGCAAAGTGGGTCTCTGCCACAGAAGGAATTCCCTACCGAGGGAGCTTTCGGGGGGAGAGCAGCAAAGGGTAGCGATCGCGAGGGCCATTGTGAACAACCCAATAGTCCTTCTTGCCGACGAGCCGACCGGGAATCTGGATTTCGGGGTTGGACGAGAAATCATCCAAGTCATGTGCGATATTAATGCTGCTGGAACAGCCGTCATCGTAGCCACACACGACGAAAGGATTCCCGCGGAGCTTGGTTGTAGGATTGCCAAAATACGGGAAGGAAGGCTTTCGGAGTTGCGCGGGGGACTTGCCATCTGATGAAAGCTTTTCTGAGTAAAGTGCTTTATTTCCTCAAGGAGACAGTGCGCGGTGTCGGCAGACACAAGTCTCTGTCTGCTGCTACGCTGGTTTCCACCGTGGCGTCGCTTCTCATCTTTGGTGTCGTACTTCTCGTGACGGCCAACGTACGGCTTGCAGCGGACCAGCTTGAACGGAGGAAGGGGATTGTCGCTTTCATTGAGGAGGGTATAAGTGGGGAAAGGCTCGCCTATCTCCAATCCGAGATAGAAAAGATCCCGGAAGTGGAAGCCGTGACCTACGTCAGCAAGGAGGAAGCCCTTGAGGAGTTTCGTCAGTCCTTGGGGACCGAGGAGTTCCTCGAGGCAATAGATTCGAATCCTCTACCGGCTTCCTTTGACGTCACGCTGAAAGGCGGGCAGAGGGGCGCGGACGTTCTTGAGAGAGTCGCCACTCTGATAGAGGACATGAGGAGTATCGAAGAGGTGAGCTTCGGCGGCCAGTGGGCAGCGAGACTCGACAGGCTGCTGAGAACACTGGCCATTCTAAATGTCATCGTTGGGGTCATCGTAGGGATTGCGGTGGCCTTCATAGTTGCCAACACGGTGCGCCTCACGGTACTTGCGAGAAAAGAGAGTATCCAAATCATGAAAGTGGTCGGTGCCACGGTCGGTTTCATAAGGATTCCGTTTGTGCTGGAAGGAATGCTCCACACTTTTCTCTCCGCCGCGTTAGCACTGGGTCTGCTATATGTGGCTTATTCAGTCGTGGGGTACAGACTTCGCGACATAGCTTTTCTACCACCTCTTTTTGTCGGCTTGTTTGTGGTGTGGGGGCTCGTGGCGGGAGTCGTTGGCACACATTTCTCCTTGAGAGAGGTCCTGAGTAAGAGCAGAGAGTAGTCCGGGTCCGAGTGTGACGTTCTGGTGTTTTTCCAATGAGCTTATCGGAGAGAACAAGAATCCAGCCTTCTGAGTCGCGTTCTGAGGTGCGCAGGACTTGCGGTACGTGGCATCGCTCTTGGTGTCGCGGCCTGCGCGTGTTGAAGTGCAGTATGCGGTGCAGGTCGTTGCTGCTTGCGATGTGCGGGGCAGGCCGGAGTGGTATGTGCGTTTTACTGAGCCGGGCCACCGCGGCTTTGCTCGTCCTTCTTCTCATTCTGTCTTCCCCGGTGGGCCTTTCACGTTGCCTGGCCCAGCCTACCGAGTATGACGAAGAGATTGAGGAACAGAAGAAGGAACTTGAGCAGACAAAGAAACAGCTTGAGCAGAAACGCAAGAGAGCTCAACAGCTCAAGGGGAAGGAACACACGGCTGTGGGTGAGCTCAAACAGGTTGAGGAAGAGCTGGACGTCACGGAGAAGTACGTGAGAAAGCTCGTAAAGAGGGAACAAACATTAGACAAGCAGTTGGACGCGACCGTCGTTGAAGTGAGAAAGGCACGGGAGGCTTTGAAGCTTCAGACAGAGCTTCTGACTTGGAGGGTGAGGGAGATTTACAAATACGGGCGAACTCGTTCCCTCGAATTTCTGCTTTCTTCCGAGTCTTTCGCGCAACTGCTCAGCCGCTTTCGCTACCTCGCGTTTGTTGCAGAAAGCGACAGGGATCTTCTCGAAGATTTCGACAAGCAGAAGCAAAGACTGGAGGACAGCGAATCGACGGTCAGGGGACAGCTGGTTGAGATCACGCAACTCAGAGGCGAGACACAGAAAGAGAAGGCCAATCTTCTTAACTTGAGGAAGAAGAAGCGAACCACGATCACACAGATTCAGACAGAAAGAAAGAGTCACGAAGAGGCAGTTGCGGAACTCGAGAGGACGGCGGTCAGAATCCAGAGTTTGCTGGAGGAGCTGGAGCGAAGGAGAAAAGAAGAGCTTGCCAGTAGGCTTCCCGCTCCGGAGTGGATGGCCTTGTCTGAATTCGAAAAGAACAGGGGCACACTTAACTGGCCGGTTGTGGGTTCGGTGGCAGGGAAATTCGGAAACAACCGCCATCCGCGTTTCGGTACCACGACGTTTAACCCCGGCATAGACATATCTGCGTCTCACGGGAGCGAGATAAGAGCCGTTGCAAGAGGGCGCGTCGACTATGCCAGCTGGCTGTCCGGGTTGGGTAACTGCGTGATTCTCAATCACGGAGGCGGCTACTACACGATCTACGCCCACGCGTCTCAGGTTTTTGTAGGTGTCGGGCAGGAAGTCACACCGGGACAGGTGATCGGGCAGGTAGGCGACAGCGGTTCTCTCAAGGGAAGCTGCCTGCATTTCGAGATACGAAAGGGAAAGCAGGCGCTGAATCCGTCCGAATGGCTTCGTTGACAGGATAAAAACGCGTGCACAATAGTAAGAGCACGCGCGATAAGACCAAAGCATGGGTTTTAGACAGGTCATCAACCAGGAACAGGCAAAGGAGTTTCTCAAAAGCTCCATCAGCCTCAGTCGCGTCGCAAACGGCTACCTTTTCCATGGCCCCCGCGGTGTAGGGAAATCCACCACAGCGCTGGCCTTCGCTCAGGGGCTTAACTGTGAGGTGGAAGACCCCGAGGGTTGCGGCGTCTGCACGTCCTGCAGGAAGATAGCCAGGTTCTCGCATCCAGACGTTACGTTCGTTTTTCCCACATCATCCAAGAACGAATACGAAGAGATATCTAGAACTCTTAAAGAGCGTAGCGAAGACGAGCTTTTTGTTCACGCTTTTCCCCACAGTGCATCAATAAAGATCAGGACCATTCAGGATCTTAGGATGAGTCTCGCCTCGGGAGTGCGCGAGGGCAAAAGAAGAGTCATCATCCTTGCGTATGCAGAGAGGATGACCCAGGACGCATCAAATTGTCTGCTTAGGATGCTCGAAGAACCGCCGACAGGAATCACGTTTGTCCTGACCGCCCCCAGCCGTCATCGCCTTCTTCCGACCATCGTCTCTAGATGCCAGGCAGTTAGGTTTGTTCCTCTTGCCGCGAAGGAGATAGAAGGGGTGCTTCTGGACAAGGGAGTCGCCACGCCTTCCGAAGCCAGGATCGTTGCCCGCCTTTCTGACGGGAGTCTCTCTACGGCTCTGGATTTGGCGGAGCAGGATGTTGTAGAATACAGAGAAGAAAGCCTGGAATACCTCAGCAAAATAGGCACCAGAGAACCGACAGAGATTCTTGAGGTTGCAGAGGGGCTTGCCGCCAGCAGGGACAGAGAGCAGGTGAGAAGGTTTGTGCGACTGTCTCTTCTGTGGCTCAGGGACGTGCTGCTCGTCAAGTATGGTGCAAGAGAGGCGGACGTTGCTAATCAGGACATGATGGAGGCACTCAGAGCGGAAGCGAGTGCTATTGAGCTGGCCGAGTTGAGGAAACGGATCGACATACTGGACGAGATAGTTTCTTCCATGGAGCGACACGTGGATCTCTCGCTTCTGCTTTCCTCGTCCTTTTTGAGATTGGCCGGCATTGTGGAAGAGCCGCGACAGCCTTTGGGCACTGAGAGGCAAATCAATGGATGATACATCTGGGAGCGAGATGATAGAGGTCCTGTTCAAGGGCGAGAGAAAGGACGTTTATAGAAACCCGTATCGCATACCCTTTAGAATCGGCGAACACGCCGTTGTTCAGGCCGAGAGAGGGGAGGATCTGGGGAGGGTTATTCAAAAGGGCGAGTTGGCAAAGACCAAGGGACGCCGGCGTAGACTGAAACAAGTAGTTCGCAAGGCGACCGAGGAGGACATGGCGAAGCTGGAGGATAACGAAAGACTCCAGAAAGAAGCCTTCCGCGTGTGCGAAGAGAGGATAGAAGTTCGCGAGCTAAACATGAACCTGGTCGACGTTGAGTGCCAGTTTGATCGCAACAGAATAACCTTCTATTTCACGGCAGAGAAAAGGGTGGATTTCAGGGAACTGGTGAAAGATCTCGCGGCGTCTTTCAAGACCAGGATAGAGCTTCGCCAGATAGGCGTGCGGGATGAGGCCAGGAGGATGGGAGGCTACGGGATATGTGGAAAGAAGTACTGCTGCGGAACATTTCTGAGAGAATTTGAGCCGGTCACCCTGAGAATGGCAAAGGAACAACAGCTCTCCTTAAGTCCGACCAAGATTTCGGGAGCGTGTGGTCGATTGATGTGCTGTTTGATGTATGAGGTAGACTTCTACAAGCAGGAGTCGAAGCAGTATCCCAAGACGGGAACGAAGATCAGGCTTCCCGACGGAGAGATGACCGTATCCAGATTGGATTTCTTTGGAAGGGCAGTCTTCGTCCAGGATGCGGCCGGCATTGAACGAAGGATTCCCCTCGAAGAGATTCCACCCCAGCGCCAGGAGAGGCTGCCCGTCAGAAGAAGGAGAGGGTCAAGAAGGTGAGGGTAGCTCGGCTCAAGGGTCGCACCGATAAAAGCTCTGATTAGTTTAACGCAGGAAGCACGATGGGACAGGACACGTTTTTCTTAACCACGGCTATTGACTACGTAAACAACGTTCCCCATCTGGGAACCGCTTACGAAAAGATCGCTGCAGACGCAATCGCCAGATTCAGAAGACTTCACGGAGACGACACGTTCTTCCTTATGGGTAACGATGAGCACAGTACGAACGTGGAGAAAGAGGCGGCGGCCAAGGGAATGGACCCGCAGAAGTACTGTGACATGATGGCGGAAACCTTTCAAGGCATATGGAAGAAACTGAACATTTCCTACGACGGTTTCATCCGCACGACAGAAGAGAGACACATCAGAGGTGTACAGAAACTGTTCTCGCAGATTCATGAGCGGGGCGATATATATCCCGGCACTTACGAGGGATGGTACTGCGTCTCCTGCGAGGCCTTCTACACCGAGAAGGACCTGGTTGACGGCAAGTGTCCCTCACACAAGAGCGAGCCCGAATGGATTTCGGAGAAGAATCACTTCTTCCGCCTTTCGAAATACCAGGACAGACTGCTTCGGCACATAGAGGAACATCCGGAGTTCATAGTCCCCAAGATACGGCGGAACGAGATCCTAAACGTCGTCAAGTCTGGGCTAGACGACGTGAGCGTGTCGCGTTCCAGCTTCAGCTGGGGTATCCCGCTGCCCATTGATACGTCTCAGACCATCTACGTGTGGTTTGATGCTCTTATTAACTATATCTCCGCCATGGGCTATGCCGATGACGAAGCTCGTTTCTCCGAATACTGGCCGGCCTCGTTGCACATAATCGGAAAGGACATCACGCGTTTCCACTGTATTCTGTGGCCCGCCATGCTGATGAGTGCGGGGATCGAGCTTCCAGCTACTGTCCTGGGACACGGTTTTGTCTCTTTCAAGGGCGAGAGAATGAGCAAGTCCCTGGGCAACATCGTGAACCCGCTGGACGTGGCGGACAAGTTCGGCCCGGACCCGCTCAGATACTACCTGCTTCGGGAAGTGCCCCTTGACAGGGACGGAGATTTCTCGTGGGAGCTTTTCATAGAGCGCTACAATTCCGATTTGGCAAACGATCTGGGTAACCTGCTGAGCAGGACGCTCGCCATGATTGCGCGATACAACGGAGGTCTCGTTGAAGACATTTTCATCGGCGATGAGAAGACGGGCGAGCTTAGGGCTGTCGCGGAGAGTAGTATCAGTGACTACGTAGCAGCGATGGGCAATTATGAGATCGACAGAGCCGTTCAGTCTACGTGGAAGCTCATAAGAAGAGCCAATCAATTCATCGAAGAAACGACACCGTGGCAGCTGGCAAAGGAACAGTCAAACCGAAAACAGCTTCTCTCGGTGCTTAATGCATTGCTTGAGTGCGTCAGGATTATTGCCGTACTGCTGTTTCCTATCATGCCGGGCAAGTCGAAAGAAATATGGGAGAACGCGCGACTTAGCGGCTCACCCGACAAGGAAATCCTGCGCTCCCTCTCTTGGAACGAGAAGGTGGTTGACGCAGGCCGGAAGGTCGCCCAGGTCGAGCCGCTTTTCCCTCGGATATCCACCTAGCCGGTTTCTTATTTAACCCCTCGGTGCTGAATTGGTAGATACTCATGTCCATCTATTAAGCCGTCAGTTCGACCATGACAGGAAGAGCGTCATTGAGCGCGCCTTCGAGGCCGGTAACGAATTCCTCGTGGAAGTTGCGACGGACTTACCTGCGAGTGAACGCGCGATCAAGTTGACCCGGGACTTCGACGGGGTATGTGCGTCCGTGGGGGTGCATCCTCATGACGCCAAGACGGTCGACGACAAGACCCTGAGGCGCCTCGAAGAGCTTGCAGACGACGCCAGGGTAGTCGCAATCGGCGAGGTGGGTCTAGACTTCTACAGAGACCTGTCTCCCCGGGACGTTCAGAAGAGGGTCTTTGCAGAACTCATAGCGCTTGCCAAGAAGAAGAATCTTCCCCTGATCGTTCACATCAGAAACGCTTACGGCGAAGCCCTGGACATCATCGAAGCAGAGGGCGCAGCGGAGGTCGGTGGAGTCCTTCATTGCTTCGCGGGCGATGCGGCTTCTGCGAACAGGGCCATTGGGCTGGGCTTCTTTCTTGGCTTCGGCGGGACCATAACCTATGAGAAGAGCGCAAGCAGAAGATTGATTTCCACCTTGCCTCTGGAGTACGTGGTTCTGGAAACCGACTGTCCTTATCTAACGCCCGAGCCGCACAGGGGAAAGAGAAATGAGCCCGCCTACGTGCGCTTGGTGCTGGAAGCGCTCGCCAGACTCACGAAGACTCCGAGGGAAAAGGCCGAGGAACTCACCACTCACAATGCGCGCGAATTGTTCCAGATAGACCGAGCGACCGCCGGGAGCTGAACTCACCCGTGTTGGCATCGCGCGGGAACGTTGTCGTCACGTCTGGTCCGACACTGGACTGCCGCACTGGAACCCTGCCTTCGCCGGGTTCGACCAAAATGGGATTTTCTATGGATCGCTCTCGCGTGAGTCCCCACACCGCCAGACAGCTTCTCAGGGCCAGAGGAATAAGACCCCGCAAGAAGCTGGGACAGAACTTTCTTATAGACGCGAACGTGGCAAGAAAGATCGTGCGGCGCCTTTCACCTGCAAAGGGGAGTGTGTTTCTGGAGGTCGGTGCAGGCGTCGGCGCTCTGACGCTTCCGCTTGCTGAGAGCGGGGCAAGGGTATTTGCTGTGGAGATCGACCCGAGGCTTACACCGCTACTGGAGTCCGCCGTGGCGGGCTACGATAACGTAGAACTCATGGAGGAAGACATTCTTCGGGTGAAGGTTCCGGAGCTTCTTTCACGTGCCGGCGTTGAACGGCTGAGCACCGTAGGGAATCTTCCCTACAACATGACTACACAGATAGTTCTGTATCTCATGGAGAACAGACAGTACATCGACCGCGCTCTCGTTACCGTGCAGCGGGAGTATGCTGAGCGCCTGCTCGCCTCCCCAGGCAGTCGCGACTACGGGTCCATCACGGTCCTGACGCAATTCTATTGCCTAATTTCGCAGGTCATGACTGTTTCCCCGAGTTGCTTTTTTCCCGAACCCGAAGTAAGCTCGGCAGTTCTGGACCTTCGCGTGCGCGGCGAACCTGCCGTGACAGCCAGAAACGAGACCGTCTTTGAGACGGTGGTGCGCGCGGCCTTCTCCCACAGGAGGAAGATGTTGGTCAACAGTCTGGCCGACGGCCTCGGTCTGGACAGGAGCAAGATCGTGCAAGTACTTGAGTATGCCGGAGTTGATGGTACGCAGAGAGCCGAACAGCTTGGGTTGGAGGAACTCGCGAGAATTGCCGATGTTTTCTATGATGAGGGGCCTTCCTCTTTGTGTGAAGCATGAAAAGCCCCGCGGACCCGACTCTTAAGGAAACCGTTGTGGTAGAGCAAGGTTTAGTCAGAAGGGTTTTTCCCCGGCCTCGGGCGCTTCTCCTCTTGGCAGCGTGTCTCTTGGCGGCGGCCGTCCCCTCAGGACTCCTGTTTGCCCAGGAAGAGGGCGAAGAGGAGTTTGACGCGGCGCTTGCCTTTGCAAGGGCAGCTAGTGACAGCGCACAGGCTCCGGAAGACAGCTTGGCAGCTCCTGAGGACAGCTCCGGGGTCGCACAGGATTCCTTGACAGCTGCCCGAAGCCCGCAACAGGCCTTCCTGGATTCCCTCGCGGCGTTACAGACCGGTGCCGGACCTGAGGAAGGAGCATGGATAAGTCCCTTCAGCTACGGGACCGAATACAGATTGAATCGAACCACCTCAACTTGGGACCAGCGCGTCGGCTTCCAGTTCTCCGCAAGAGGCATCTCGGTCTCCACACAATCCTCGGGCACGGTCTATGGGGACACCGAAACCAAGAGCGACAGACGCAACAACACGACGAACCTATCGATTAATTATGCTGCCAGCCAACGTTTGTCCGTAGGGCTTGACCTCAATCTTTCCCGCCACAACGACAGATTCCTTAACCAACGGTTCAACACGGACCGTGTCGGAGCCAACGCCGTGTATTCGTGGCAGGAGTCACCTGATTTTTCTGCAACCGTAACGGCCAGTGCAGGGTCCGTAGACGAAGTCAAACCCACGCACGAGGGTTCCGGTACGACGTCCAGCTTGGCGATGGACAGCAAGTTCTCCTTCGGGCTGCCGTGCACTGTGGCCGTGAATGCTTCCGGGTCTCTCGGTAACAAACGCTCACAGGACGTGAGGACTTCGCTGAAGACTCATGACAAGGATCTCAAGGAACAACTGGGCGCCTCGTTGACCCTCACTCCGCTTAAGAGCGCCAGTGTACGTGTGGGTTTCAAAAACTCTAACGACAGAGTTCAGTACCCACTTGCCGGGCAACAGGAAACGTGGACTTCCAAAGCAACGGTCATGGACGCGGCCCTGAACGTGAGCACGTGGAGAGGGATAGCCGTCACTACCGCGGGTCGATACACGGACAAGGACGTAGATTACGACGTGGACCAGAGTAGGTCGAACACTTATCTTTCCAAGGCATTTTCTGCGCAGCTTGACGTTCCATCTCTCATGGGAGCTTCGCTGCGTTCCAAGTTTGATGCGGACTACGCAAACAGCGTCATGGGCACGGGACGAGACGGAGACATAAACACGAAAGCTCTGTCCGGGAGGATACAGCGCTCGCTCACTTCCTCCATATCCTCTGAGCTGGCGGGAAACATCAGCCTGGTTCAGTACTTCTTCTATGATGAGGGCAGCATGAACGACGAGAGAGACATCTACAAGGACGCCCTTTCGCTCTCTCTCAATCTGGGCTCGTCCGGCTCGCGGTACAGGGGTTCGGCCAAGATAAAGCGAGACATCGAGAAGATGGTCTACGTGCGGCCTGTCAATTCCGGAAATAACAGAACAAGCGAGTTGTATTCGGCGTCTGCTTCTTTCACGTATACTCGTGGCTCGATTGCTTTCACACAACGCGCCTCGGCAACTTCCGATTACACGCTCTTTCATTTTAGCGAAAGCCAGAACGTCCTCTCCAGGACAACCAGCATTTCCTCCACGCTGGATTTTCCTTGGTCCAAGAAGGCGTCCTTTAGGCTGAGCCACACTTACAGGATACAAGACAGGGGAAGCTACACGACTCCCGAGGGATACGATCAGGCGTTCTATTCGAGGACCGGAGGAAGCGTAACGGAGGAGCTATATCTCACTACGTCCTATAACATCACGTCCTGGATAAGCGCATCACTGAAACAGAGATATCAGGTGTCAAAGAACTTCACGTTTGAGGCGGGAGAAAAACGAACGTCACCCGGGCGGAAGCTCTTGGAGCTTCTCAACGAGGTGTCCGTGCGCTACGATTTTGGAGAGAGCAGCAGTGCCGAGTTCTCCGTGTCCAAGACGCATTCGGCCTTCGGCACGAGCTTCTTGAATGCCAGGGCGAAGTTCTCCAAGGAGTTTTTCTAGGGGTGGCGATATGAGAACGAATGTGACCAAATTAGTCTTTCTTCTGGTGTCAGTGCTTGTCTGCGGTTGCGGGCTTTTCGAGCCGCGGGTGCCGGACGAACCCGGGACGGGTGGAGTGCGCTGGATAGCCCCCACAGAACCGGAGAGTGTTTTTGTCAACATCAAGAATTCGCTCGAAGGAAAAGTAATAGGAAACTACGCGCAGTGTTTCTTGGCTACACCTACAGACAGCTTCGTGTTTCATCCTGACCCATCTGATTCTTTGGAACTTTTTTGGCTATACTCTCGGGATGTTTTTGAGAACTGGACGCTGGATGTGGAGAAAACCGTGACTCAGAGCATACTGGATGAGGCAGCTTCCATCCAGCTGACGTTCGCGCTTCGCGACACAACCATTTGTACTGGCGCCGAGGAGTGTTTCTTCTACTACAAGTATCAGCTTCAGGTGATATACAAGGTGGGCGGTACAAAGTATTACTACGGTCTTGCAGACTATCACATGCGCGGTGAGGGCGGAGAATGGTTTGTCTACATGTGGATAGACAAGAGGGACCCCGATTTCCAGGACTTCGACTCCTGGGGTAAGCTTAAGGGAACAAAGAGGTAACAGAGGCGATGTTTGTTGTTACGTACTTGATAGAAGAGGGCTTCGCCTTTCTAACACGCCTCTGCCGGGAGGACTTCTGGACGGACCTCTACCAATTGAGTTTGACTCTCGAATCGAGTCTATGCTATAATTATTTCAAGCAGGACAGGAGTTCCGGTGTGGACGTGTGGGCATTTCAGGAGGGGTATCTATGAGGCACCGGCTTGCCTTTCCGGCTTTTCTTTTTGCCTTCGTTTTTCTTCTCTCGCTGGCAGGCTGCTGGAATCCGTTCAAGCCCGACGAGAACGGTAACGGTAACGGCAATGGCGGCGGAGAAATTCTAGAACGCACCAGCCCCGAGAACGTTCTGAATAATCTCAAGGTGATTTACTCTGAAAAGGACGAAATAGTCAATACGGCCGACGACGCTCATTACTGGGCTGAGAAATACAGGGAGCTTTTTGACCTAACGCCTGCAGTTTTCAAGTTCTACTTTGTCTTTCAGGAGACGCCTCCGAACTTCCCTGAGGGGTACTGGTTCGTTGAGGATGAAGTGCTGTCCTTTGAGGGTCTTCTGAATTCAGTGGCGTCCGAGGACATCGTCCAGATAGATCTTGAATTCACTATAGTCGCGGCTGTTAAGGATAATAGGGTGGATGAGTACGGACAGCCACTGCACCCTGGCTGGAAATGGATTCATGTGCCGTCCGTGCTACTCGACGTAGACTTCAGTGATGGAAACATAATGAGGGTCGCGGGCGCTAGTGCCGACTTTTACTTTGGTCCCGACCCGTCAAACCCGGACCTGTGGGTTATTACAGAATGGTTCGACAGAGAAGCACCTGCTTCATAGGGAGCACTCTCCTGGCACGTCTCTGAAGCAACGAAGGGGGCACTGAGCCCCCCTTTCTTTTTGTGTCCGGATGGGCGTTGTCGCGGGAGGCGCCTAGGCGGCGACCCGTTCGAGCTCTCTCTTGCGTGAACGAGACCGCTTTCTCCGGCCACTGGTTCGGCCCCTGTTCCCCGATTCGGAAGCGGAGGTTCTTCTCTTTCTGCCAGAGCGTAGGAAGATGTGTCGATTCTGGGGAGTTATCGTTCCAATTCTGGAGCACATGCGAGAATCCCCCTCTCACTGTTCGGAAGCCCGACAGGCCGTCATTCGCTGTCCAATCTCGATGCCTTTCCGGGTCTCGCCGCCTGGACCAGTCTTGCCATCTTTCCTGGCGCGGGCGTCTCTCCCGGTTCGGCCCTCACGTCTTTCTTCGGCTCAAATCCCGTTCGGCTGAAGCGCCTTTCTGCTCGGCTGGCGCTGGTTCGCACTCAATACGTTGACCCCAAACGTGGCCGCGAGAACCGGGCTGGTACGGCGGCCGGGACGCAGCGGCCACGCACCCGAATTGCCAATACGGGCCCACACGGCCGTCTAAGCCCGCCTCAGCCCCCCAGACATGTCTGCCTCATGCCGCATTAGTACTTGCTCATACTCCTAATCGACTCAAATGCATGCCACTAGGCCGGTGCCACGGGCCCACGGCATGAGCGCGGGAGGCACGAGCACCTCTGCTAAAGAAAGGGCCCGTTTTTGACGAAAGATAAGATGAGGCAAGATGCGTCAATAAGGTCTTGGTGCCGGAGTGGCCGATGGGAAAGAGTTTCGGTCACCGCCTCTCTCTTTTCTGTGCTGGCGCTCCGGCCGTCCTTCCCCTCCCTTTGCTTGACACGCCGAGTCCTCGCATTTAGTATGTCGACCGAAGCTCACGAACTTCTTCGATGCGAGTCGCCCCTTTCGGGGCCCTTCATCTAGTGGGTGCCAAATCCCCGTTGACGGCAAACCTCGTTGGCCAATCTATCCAGCCAGGACTGAAGTAAGGAATTTGGAGCAGCTGTGACGGCAAGGAGAAAGAGAAAAACCAGTACGGCTCCCGGGAAGCTTGTCCCCGTGGTGCTCCTTATTGCGCTCGTTCTTTCTTTGACTCTGCTCGTTTTCCTTCGCACTGAAAGGGGAGGACGCGTGGTGCGGAAGGCAGTGGAGTCCCTGCGCTCCGAAACCGAGGACACGAGTCCTGCCCAGTTGGGGGAGAGGCTGAGGCTGCTTGCTGCCCGTCTTGGGGCCGGACCCGAGGACGTCAAGATTCGGGCTGGCGGAAAGCTGTATCCCGAGAGATGGACAATCCTGATACCCCCGAATCAATCGTTGCTCAAATGTAACGTAGCGGTCACCGATGCGGTGCGCGGAGCAGGAGGGGACGTGGCAGATGCCGTTGAGGGCGTCTCGAGGGACGGTTCCCCGTACCTCAGAATGAAGCTTACGTTCGCCGGGCGGACGACGCACACGGTTATTTTTAAGACGTCCAGGGAAATGGCCCCCGCGCTTCGCGCCTTTCTGGCAATTGTCATTGACGATCTTGGCTACGGCAATCAGAGTCTCGTTGAGGAATTTCTCGCTCTGGATTACCCTCTCACGTTTTCTGTACTTCCCGGGTATCGCAAGTCGCGCTCAACGGCAGAGGAAGTGCTGGCGAGCGGGAAAGAGGCGCTTCTCCATCTTCCCATGGAGCCGCAGGGCTATCCGAGTATCAAGCCCGGCAAGGATCCGATTCTTGTCGATCTCTCGAGTGGCGAAATAAAGGCGAGGATAGGGAAACATCTCGGCAGTCTCCCGCCTGTTGCCGGAATCAGCAGTCACATGGGCTCCCTCGCCACACAGGACCCCGAGGTAATGAGGGCGGTACTTGAGGAGACAAAGGAAAGGGGCCTCTTCTTCCTGGACAGCATGACGACACCGGAATCCGTTTCCAAGAAGGTGGCAGCAGAGGTGGGGGCAACCTGTTTTTCCAACACCCTCTTTCTGGACCGCATCAAGAACGACGAAAAAAACGTCAGAGAGATGTTCGAAAGAGCCGAGAGAATAGTCCTTTCCGAAGGCAGGGCAATAGTAATAGGCCATCTTTACAGAGGAACTCTCAACGTACTCGAGCAGAAACTGCCCGAGCTCGAGGCAAAGGGGATAAAGGTCGTTCCGGTCTCATACTTTGCCGATACCGGAGAGGATGTGCTATGATTCGGGCAGCGCGCCGGGCGTCTGCGGCCGACGGCCGCACGTCCCGGAATGCCCCTAACCTCTTTTGATTAGAAGCAGATCGAACAAGCACGCTTTCAAGGGGGAAGCAATGATAGAGCTTTCTGTCAATGTTGACCACGTTGCCACCATCAGGGAGGCTCGCAAGGGCGTCGAGCCGGACCCCGTGGTCGCGGCCATGGAGGCTGAGGTTGCGGGCGCAAGCGGAATCACGGTTCATCTCAGAGAGGACAGACGTCACATACAGGATCGCGACCTTCGGGTCTTGAGAGAGATGGTCAAGACCAAGCTGAACATGGAGATGGCCGCGACAGAGGAGATGATTTCCATAGCCATTGCCATCAGGCCCGACCTCGTTACGCTTGTCCCCGAGAAGAGGCAGGAGCTCACGACCGAAGGCGGCCTTGACATTGTGGGCCAGGAAGAGGCTCTTCAGCGGGCCATTTCGAGAATACAGGAATCCGGCATCATAGTTAGCCTTTTCATCGACCCCGATCTCTCTCAGGTTCAGGCAAGCGCAAGAGTCAGGGCCAATTGTGTGGAAATCCATACCGGTCGCTACACAGAGGCCTTCAAGACGCTGCAGGAGGAGCTGGAGCTGGACAGGGTCATCAATGCGGCTTCTCTTGCTGCCAAGCTGGGAATGCGAGTCCACGGAGGTCACGGTCTCAACTACCAGAACGTTCAGAAGCTCATAGATAGGGGCAAGGAAATCCAGGAAGTTAGCATAGGTCACGCCATCGTCGCGCGAGCCGTCTTCGTCGGGATGACGGAGGCGGTCAAGGAGATGCTGCGTCTTCTTTCGCGTTGACATTGCGTGTTCTTGCCGGTATTCTGAGCGGATTAGAGCAACGTTCGCGCTGTTTCTTTTTTTGTGGCGGTAAACAGGGGTTCGTAAATGTATAGAGCTCAGAAGTGGAAAGCCCTCCTCGTTCTGCTTGTCCTCGCGCTTTCTATCTGGTACATCCTCCCGTCGCTGAGGATTTACGGCATGAGCGAAGAGGAGAAGGCGGCGCTGTCCAGCGAGGAGCTGGAGGATCTGAAGGAAAAGGCTCTCAAACTGGGCCTGGACCTCCAGGGTGGCATGCACCTTGTGCTTGAGGTCGACAAGACCGACCTGGAGGACAAAGAGGCTCACGACGCAGTCGACAGGGCAATAGAGATCGTAAGAAACAGGGTCGACCAATTCGGCGTGGCAGAGCCTCTTATCCAGCGGCAGGGTGAGAGCAGGATAGTCGTGCAGCTCCCCGGGCTCCTTGACCCTGAAAGGGCGAAGGCCCTCATAGGTCAGACCGCTCTGCTAGAGTTCATCATCGTAAAAACAGCTGACGAGACCAGGGAGCTTCTCAACAGACTGGATTCCTTTGTTGCCGCTAGGGTGCCCGCAGCCGTTGACACGGCACAGTTTCCGTATTTCGATCCAGCAAGCCCGATTACATCCAGAATGCTAACCATTGAGTTCGGAGGTGTGTTCTTCTCCGAAAGAGACGTGCCGGACGTGCAACGTTTCATAGCTGAGGCGGGAGCCGACACGCTGCTTCCTCTGGATGCACGGCTTTCTTGGAGCGCCGAGGACGAGCAGTTCCAGGGAAGACCGGGGAGGGTTCTGTATTTCCTGAACAAGAAAACCGAACTCACGGGGGCCGAAGTGGCGACCGCGAGGGTCGCAATGGACCTTGACCCCGATAGACCCGATGCCCCCGGCGTGCTCCTTTCGCTGACGAGAGGAGGAGCGACAGTCTTCTCCAGAGTGACTGGGGCGAACGTCGGGCGACAGCTGGCCATAGTTCTTGACGGAAAGGTCTTCTCACCTCCTGTCATACGGCAGAAGATTCCCAGCGGTGAGGCATCCATAACCGGGAACTTCAGTGACAAAGAGGCGCGCGACCTTGCGATTGTTTGCAGGGCCGGCGCTCTGCCTGCTCCCCTCTCGATCATAGAGGAGAGAACGGTGGGACCCTCTCTGGGTCAAGATTCGATCGAGAAGGGCATGAAGGCCGTGGTGGTCGGCTCGACGCTCGTGCTTTTATTCATGCTCATCTACTATAGGGGTTCCGGTTTCATTGCCGCCCTGGCCCTGTTTCTCAACATCTGGATAGTTCTTGCTGTGCTGTCAGCTTTTCACGCCACGTTAACGCTGCCGGGCATCGCGGGCATCGTTCTCACAATTGGAATGTGCGTCGACGCTAACATCCTCATCTTTGAACGCATCCGCGAAGAGCTGAGCACAGGGAAGACCGTGGCCCGGTCTGTAGAAAGTGGATACCAGCGGGCGTTTCGTACGATTTTCGACTCTAACCTCACAACGTTGATAGCTGCCGTGGTCCTTTTCCAGTTTGGTACCGGTCCGATAAAAGGGTTTGCGGTTACTCTGAGCATCGGGATAGTCGCGAACGTTTTTACGGCCGTCTTCATTACACGGCTCATCTTTGACACGATCGTTTCCAGGCGCAGACTGGAACGCTTGAGCATATAGCGGAGTAGCGTGGAATGTTCCGTCTATTCGGTGAAACAAGCATAAACTTCATGGGCTCCAGGAGGTACGCTTACGTCGTATCCGCGGTCCTCGTTGTGGCAACGATCATTGCTCTGGTTGTGCATGGCGGCCCGAGACTGGGAATCGATTTCGCTGGCGGGACCGTGATTCAGGTATTGCTGAAGCCCAAGCAGTCTGCGGACGTCGTAAGGGATGCGCTTGCCAAGGCAGACCTCGGGAAGGCCGAGATCCAGAGTATCGGGACCGAAGGCGGTTATCTCTTCAGGCTGAAGGAGGGAGACGTAGAAGGCGACGCCTTCGTTGTCGTAAAAGAGGCGCTGCAGAGAGAGGTGCCGGATTTGGGGGTTGATCTCAGAAGGGAAGAGACGGTGGGCCCGAAGATCGGACGCGAGCTCAGAGGCAAAGCCGTGTGGGCGGTGCTTTGGGTTCTGGCCGGAATCCTGGTTTACGTGGGCTGGCGCTACGAACTTACCTTTGCGCTTGGTGCTGTAATTGCCCTTTTCCACGACGTCTTCATAACGTTGGGCTTTTTGTCGTTCATGAACATAGAGATTTCTCTGCCGGTGGTAGCGGCACTTCTTACCATAGGTGGATACTCGATCAACGACACCATCGTGTTGTTCGACAGGATTCGCGAGCAAAGACGTCTCTTGAGGCGTGAGCAGTTTGATAAGATAATAAACATAAGCGTGAATCGGGTTCTCAACCGTACAGTGCTTATGTCTATCACTACATTGCTTGCTGTGTTCTCACTCCTGATGCTGGGCGGTGAGGTAATTTACGATTTTGCCCTCACAGTGTTCGTGGGCGTTATTGCAGGCACTTATTCCTCTATCTACGTGGCAAGCGCACTTGCACTTGACATTCACGGTCCAGAGAAGAGGAAGATCCGGAGATGAAGAGGCATCGGCCTCAATCCCTTCGCACTTTGGCCGCGGAGCGCGGTCTTTCGAGACTGATGTGCGCGGTGTTCTTATCCGCGTTTCTGAGCTCGACCCTTCTTGCTGTGCTTCCAACTGGCGTCGTTTCTGCTATGACCTTCCCTGGCCTCCTGGCAGAAGGTGAAGATTCCTCCCAAATGAAGGCGGCCCCTGACTCGGCGCAGACGAAGTCGCCCCAGAAGTCTACCGTCCCGTCAGCTGAAGCGGTCGAGAACTTTGATGACGCGGAGGAGCCACCCTCCAAGACTGATAGGGCGGCGCAGACCGAGCAGGCGTCCACGAGTGAGAAGTTGTCCGCGCCGGAAAATCAGCCCGACCGCGGACAGAAACCCGCGGAGGAGAAAGCTCCCACGGCTGCCCGGGGCCTCACACCCTTCTCGACCTTTGCCGCCATAGAGAAGGCGTGGAACGCTGGGTGCCCAGACTCAATCGTGATTCTTTTCCCGAAAGAGAACATCACCCTGAATATTGAAACAAACGTTCCCGAAGAGGCGTCCTTCTCTCGTCAGCAGGCGGCTTACATATTGAAAGACGCCCTCTGTTACACCGTGACAGAATCCTTTGAATTCCTCGAGTTCGAATATGACAAGGATGGAGGTGCGCCACCGTATGCAGACGCCGAATGGTCGTACAGGAGAGAACTCGAGGGCGAGGTGGTTACTGAGAAAGTTCACGTCACGCTCAGGAATGAAGAGGGTCGCTGGCTCATAGCCGAGATAAGGATCCTGGATTGAGCCGACGTCAGCTTTCCCCCTCTTGCTGGTCAGGTTCCACCAGTTCCCCCGTGAACATGCTTGCATTCTTCACGAAGAACACAGTGGACAACCCTCCTGCCAGGTTCTCAAGTCGCTCCGCGTATGCTTCCTCTTCACCCATCTCGGGTGTCGCCAGCCCCATGAAGACAACCTCAGCGTTTGAACTTTCCTTCTGTATAACCTCCTGTACGCTACTCTGCTTCGGCTTGATGATGACGTGTGGTTGTGCATCAATGCGGACTCGAGGAATGAGCTGGTTCAGGTAAGTCTCGGTCTGGACTTTCGCGAGCTCATTCGAGGCAATGCTCATCACCCGGACTTGAGCTCCGCGCCAGAACGGATTTTGAGTGAGCAAATGAGCCAGAAGGAGCATCAGGTCTCCGTTGCGCTGAAGCCCGCCCCACCAGATGTGAATTACGCGGCTGACGCCCTCTCGCGGGAAGATGTAGCGTGGCTGTATGCGCCCGATGATTAGCGACTTCTTGAGCCGCTCGAGACGCCTCATGGCACGTAGAAACTCGGCCAGTCGTGCGGGCTCCTTGGCCCAGCCTATGAGTACTGTGTTGCTCTCGATGCCGGCCATGCCGTTGGCCTGCGCCACGTCCACGATCCCGTCGACTACGTCTGTAACCACGTCCACCTCCGCAAAAGCCACAAGACCCTCTCTGTCCAGAAGCCCCTGTATGTCGTTCTGCGCGGCAATCACGTCAACGTTCTCGTCAAGAAGGTCGCCCACTACAAGCTGGCAGGCCGTGACTACGCCACGACCTTGGCTGAACCAGTTGCCGAAACGGATGAGGTCAAGGTGCTGGGCAGGGTCGCGGACAAAAACCAGGATGTGAGGCCGCCAGTTGCGAGCGCTCATGGGGCGGCGCGCAAGACGGACAAGCGTCCAGCGGATGAGCGATTCATAGAGTCCCCTTCGAGCGTCTCCCCACCTCACGGTGCGCGCTCTGCGCGACAGAAGCTGCCAGAGTGTTATTTCAGCGAGAATCGCAAGAGCACCCGCCAACGGGTTTATTAAGAACATGGCGAAGACGCAGGCCAGACCTCCTACGAGATTGACCGGCCACGGTACACGCACCCTGGGGCGCCAGGAAGGATCCCCACTCAAGGTCTCAACAGCTGCCACGATGTTGATGGTCCCGTAGACAGTGAGAAAGAACATCGTGACAACGACAGCGACCGCGTTGAGGTTGCCAAGAAAAACGGCGCCGAGAGCAATTGCCACTGCCGCTGCTATTCCTGGTGCAAGCTCTCTCCAGTCTCCGGTTCGTCTTCTCAGGAATCGAGGACCGAGCCGGTCTCTGGCAAGCGCTTGAAGCGTACGCGGGGCGCCCAAGATCGAGCCCACGGCAGAAGAAAAGATCGCGGACCAGAGCCCCGGGAGAACGAGCAGGACTCCGAGTGGTGCAATACGCGTCCAGATGAGCGTGTCTTCACGCAGGTCAGCCTGGGTCGCACCCATCACCAGGAGCACCGGGACAATGAGGTAGATTGCGAAACCGGTAAGGACTGCCGAAATTGCTCCCAGCGGTATAGCGCGGCCGGGATCTTTGAGGTCGCCGGAGAGTCCGAGGCCGGCCATCACCCCGGTCACTGCAGGAAAAAAGACTGCAAAACCCATCCAGAAACTGATTTCTCCGGAAGGCACACTAACAAGACGGGGCGTTCCGGAGAACTTAAGCAGTGCGCCAACCGCTAAGGCAAGGAGAGAGACGGCGACAAGGGCCATGAGAGGGATTTGGACCCTGAGAGCCAACCTTGCGCCAAGTAAAGCAAGGAGGCCCACGAGAACAACGATGACGAAGGCTGCTGTCTGTATCGGAACGGCGGGCCAGATTATTCGCAGAGATTCCGCTAAACCGTAGGAGTAGAGAGTGACAGAGATGGTCTGAGACATGAAAAGAGGCACGCCAATGGCCCCGCCGATCTCTAGACCCAGACTTCTTGAGATGATGAAGTACGCACCGCCCACCCCGACGTGAGTGTTTGTGGCCACGGAGGAAAACGAAAGAGTGGTGATCAACGTGATAATGTTGGCCAGCACCACTACTGCCATTGTTTGGGCGAGCCCCATGTGCCCCACGAGCCAGCCGGAACGAAGATACATGATCACGCCCAGGATGGTCAGAATGGTAGGAGTGTAAACACCCAGAAATGTTCCGAGAATCCTTGGGTTGGGAGCGCTTCCTGAGACGGAAGTTCCTCCGGCGTTTGCCGGTGTCATGTTGAAAACCACCCTTCCTTTAAGGCCGCGCGAGTTACGATTCCCAATATTAGGACGCGATACCCCAAAAGTGCAATCTGAATACAACCCGCGGCCCTTACTGCCTTACTCACTTAGGGCAAGCCCGAATATTTTCCTGTTGACAGAAGCGACCTCGTGGAGTAAAAGAGATGAACCTGTCCGGCAAGGCGTGTAAGAATCAAGATGGCATATTGCTAACCCAATGCAATCATTGGAGGTTCTGTAACGGAAGTGAGAAAGGAGGAAAGAGCCATGAAAAAGGTCGTTTTCTTGGTGGGACTGGCGGTTTTGCTTTTCCCGAGTCTGGTGCTGGGGATTTCTCTGATGGACTATCAGTTCCCGGAGTCATCCTATCAGGAACTGTATCTTGACGCCGCACTCTCTCAAGCGAACTCTTCGGGCGACAGCATTCAGATAAGTTACAGTGGGCTTACCCGAATAGACGGCAAGGTCGTTTACCGCTCCCTGCCGTTTGAATACGCGATCACAGGGTACGGCTCTTTCAACTTTGAGCGCGGTGCGGTAGAAGGCCAAGATGCAGAGTCAGCTTATGACCTTTATACCAGCATTATCGGGAAGAAATACTTGGAAAACTTCCACGACGGGAAGCTCTTCGGCTTCGGCGAAGCCTCGGGGCACTACCGCAAACTGATGGCCGCCGATGAGGCGGATGACCCGCGCGTCGAAGTATTGGCAGGGGCAGGGTACGGCCGCGTTATCGATGCCACTGTCCTGGCTCGTGCTATACGCATCAACGAGGACCTTAAGAAATTCAAGATCATCGATATGGACATTCCCGATGATGCTTTGATCGAAATGGCTCAGGTCATTGAGAAGGAGGACGAGTTCAGAGCGAAGCACGGCCCCATAGAGTACAAGAAGTACTACTACGATGCCGTCGTGAAGGTCTTGAGGGACGCCGGGGTCCTGAAACAGGAAGTCCTGCCGCCTATGGGAGTGATTCGCATCGAGGAGATACTGGATCCCGCGAAGGAACCCATGAGTGTGCGCGAGCACGGTTGGGTTGTGCGAGCCGGTGTCGGGGCTCTGGTATCAGACTACGACGGTGAGGCCGGTGATCCGTATCTGAAGGCTACGGGTGAGTACACCCGTCCACTGGGAATCCGTTTCCAGTTCTCTGATAAGCTGGAGTACGCCACGGTATTCGAGGACGATCCGACTCACAACATTTCAAACACACTGGCGTACACCTACGAGTTGTCAAATCGGATAGACTGGTACAATACATGGAATCTGGCCTTTCAGCATCCGACAGCCGACGGGCTGGATGACACGATCAACAACAACCTTTCCAGCACGTTCCGATTCTACATCGCCAACTTGTGGGATCTGGCTGCAACCTTTACTTTCACCCACTCCAAATACGGCGACGAGGATGCCGACTGGAATCAAGGGTTGAGCATACTCATCCGTTATCGCCTGCGCTAATCGGAACCGAGTGAGAGTAAAGAGACAGGACGGTCCGCTGCTGCGGCGGGCGAGGTGAAGCTCACGAAGGCACCCCCTTTGTTAGAGCACTCGCATCGTCTCTGTGCCCGCCGGCAGCGGACATGTTATTTGCTGGCAAACGTGTAATCTGGAACTCGCACCCGTGCTCAGAGTATGAAACTGTAGCAGTAGCGGTCTCTGCCCGGCGCCGAGCGTACGGGAGACCCGCGGCAGGGTGAAAGAAATCGGTCTGGGAGGTGAATAGGGCCTGCAATGAGTGACAGGAGACTTTGCGCGGTCGCCGCTTCGTTGGTAACGGCTTTGTTTTTTTTCTCCAGTTCCACATCCACTGGAAGACCTATCACCGAGCGCCCTCCGCGCGACGGCTTCATCGTGGCCAGGGTGAAGTACGGCGGCGGGGGAGACTGGTACGGCAACAAGACTTCACTCGGGAATCTGCTGGACGCGCTCAGCCAGAGAACGGCAGTAAAAGTGGCCTCGGACAGAGAGGAAACAGTAGAGATAATGGACAAGGAATTCTTCAATTTTCCCTTTCTCTGGATGTCCGGACACGGCAACGTACGCTTCACAAGGAAAGAGGCCCAGAGGCTGAGACAGCATCTTACCAGCGGAGGGTTTCTGTTTGCGGACGATGACTACGGTATGGACAAATCCTTCAGGGAGCAGATGAAACAGGTCTTTCCAGACAAGGAGTTCGTTGAGCTTCCTTTCACGCATCCTATCTACCACAGTTTCTACGACCTTTCTAACGGCCCTCCGAAAATCCACGAACACGACGGTCTCCCGCCCAGGGGCTACGCAATTGTCCACGATGGAAGGGTTGTGGTATTCTATACACATGAGGCGGACATTGGGGACGGGCTGGAAGACCCTGAAATCCACGGCGATCCTCCCGAGAAGAGGGAGGAGGCCATGAAGATGGCTATCAACGTAGTCCTCTACTCGCTTACCAACTAGAAAGTGCCAGACAGCAGGGTCAACCGCGAAGGACATCACCATGGCACCCGATTCGTACAGAATCCTCAAGCGGAATCTTTCGCTGGCTCGACGTGTGTTGGCCAGAGGGAGCGTAGGCTTATGGCTCCTGAGGGCGCTTTGCCTTGCCTTAGCCATCTTGTTTCTGTCGACGGCTGTTGTTCTTGCTATCGGAAGTGAATCTTCGTTCACGCCGGTCCTTGGCGTTCTCGCCGTTTTCGGCATTCCCATTCTCGTGATTGCCGCTGTCGTTTACGCCTTGCTCCGTCTTCCTTCGCTCGAACGGATCGCCGTCATGGCGGACAGACTGGTGCCTGGAAGGAAGAACGCTCTCATTTCCTCTCTTCAGCTGGGAGAGCGCATAGATGAACTCTCTACCTTCTATTCCGGAGCGGTAATGGAAGCCGTCGTGCGTGAAGGCGCCGCGTTGAGCGAGACTCTGCAGTCGAGGGAGCTCACTCCGGTGAGGAAGCTTCGCTCTTGGAGCGCCGGGCTTGTTGTGTGTGCCGCGGCTCTGGCGGGCCTTCTCATTTTTGTGCCTGGTGCGTTCGAGCCGTCCTTCTCTTCTCTCGTCCAATCTCCGTTTGCGGAGAGAGTTTCACTTTCAGTAGAGCCGGGGAACGTGGAAATCGAATCGGGTGAGGACGTGCCCGTGACCGTATCTGTGAGCCGAAGTCTTTCTGAGCCGAGACTGCGCGTGAGTTCAGATTCGAGGCCGCCGCTTTATCTGGACATGGAGCGTTCGGGAAAGTCCGGTGTCTTTGAGGCGTTAATTGAGGGTGTCGAATTCACCACAGAGTACGCGGCGGAGCTTGGGCGGGTGGAGAGCCCAGCGTTCACGATCTCTGTGAGAACGCCGCCTCAGATTTCTGAGTTTGTAATAGCGTACAAATATCCAGACTACACAGGCATTGAGCGAAGAGTCGTGGGTACTGTCGTAGGCGACGTGTTTGCACTCAAGGGTACGGCCGTGTGGCTGGAGGTGACCTTCACTCGCCAGGTCTCGTCTGCTGACCTGCTGTTTGACGACGGAACCACTGTCTCCATGCAGCCGCGCTCGGAGAAGAGTCTTTCTGCCGGCCTCACCCTCAGGCGCGAGGGCACGTACCAGGTTTCCGCAGAAGACAGGGTCGGCAAGAGACACCTTTCTCCTCCGTACTCCGTTCACTATCAGGAAGACCTAGATCCCTTCTTGAAAGTGGTGTCTCCTCTGCCGGAAGCTGACTTGCCAGAAGACATGGAGCTTCCTCTTGAGGTTATCTGTGCTGACGACTACGGGCTTTCCACGCTAAACATTCATTACTACGTGAATCCAAATGAAGTGCGAACCGAAGAGATAACCAGTTTTGAGGACAGAACGAGAGAAATTGCGCTGACCCACTACTGGGATCTGGGACCCCTTCAGTTGTTGCCCGGAGAGATCGTGACTTACTTTCTGGAAGTCTTTGACAACGATGCCGTATCCGGTCCCAAATCGACACGTACGCCTTTGATGACCGTGCGCTTCCCTACGCTTGCGGAGCTGTACGCAGACATGGAGGAACAGCACGGCGAAAGAATCGTGAAGCTCGAAGAAATACTTGAGGAAGCCGAGCTGCTGAGGACTGAGCTGGAAACGGTGAGGAGAGAGCTCAAGCAAGAGAGTCAGGTTTCGTGGGAACGCAAGAAGCAGATGGAGGGATTGTGGACGGCGTACGACAGGATGGCCGAGAGTTTAGATGATGTTAACTATACACTGGAGGAAAGCGTAGGACAGCTCGAAAGCTACGATCCGATGAGCTGGGAGCTTGCTGAAAAGATACTCGAGGTGAGAAAACTTCTTGAAGAATTGCAGAGCCCGGAGCTCAAGAGCGCAATCCAGAGACTGCAGGAGGCTCTGGCGAACCTGGACATTCCCGAAATGGAGGCGGCCCTTGCTGACTACAGCATTTCTCAGGAGGAACTTCTAAAAGGTCTGGACAGAGCCATCGAACTTCTCAAGCAAATCCGGTTTGACGAGAAGCTTCAGGCGGCCCTGGAGGAAGCAGCGAATCTTGCAGAGGCAGAGGCAGAGATAGACAGACAACTGGACGAGAAGGACGCCGATCTTTTGGACGCCGCGAACCGCCAGGAGTGTGTCGGTAAATCCCTGGAGCAACTGAAAAAGCAATTAGACGAACTGCGCCAAGAGGCGAGCGAGGCAGGTGAGGAAGAGCTCTCGGAGATGCTGCAAGAAATGTCGAGGTCAGTTGGTGAGGGAGGGCTCCTGGACATGGTTTCACAATCTATGGTCATGATGCGCACCGAAAGAACCCCGGCCCTGAGAAGACTCGTTCGGAACATCGAGAGCGGACTGCGCCAGCTTGCTGATGACATGGCGCGGGCCCAGGCGTGTTCTGCCTCCGGCCGGCTGGCTGACGTGACGGAAAAGGTGAGACGTGCCATGCACGAGCTTCTTTCACTGTCAAAGGCACAGGAAGAGCTGGCGATGTGCACCGGGCGAGAACCTGCCCAGGACCTGGCAGTGCGGCAGCACACCATTCACGAGGGAACGTCCGTGGTTGCCGATAGGCTTCTTGATATAAGCAAAGAGACGTTCTTCATGACGCATCAAACCGCGGCGCAGCTCGGTCTGACCCTCAGAGAGATGGAGGAAGCCCTCAGGAATTTCGAAAACAAGAGAGTGGGACTTGGTGTGGAATCGAGCCGGGTGGCCTATCAGGGACTCAACAACGTTCTCAAGTCACTGCTTGTGGCGGAACAGTCCATGTGTGGTGCCCAGGGGGGGATGGGTATAGGTCAGGGGCTGAGACGGATGAGATCTCTTTCCGGGCTTCAGCGGTCGATAAATCGAACAACGGAGACACTCTACTCCAGCCTGGACAGACAGGGGCGCCTGAGCCACTCGGAAGAGGAGGTTCTGGGACGGCTGGCCGCACAACAGGAGATGGTGCGAAAGGGTATGGAGGAGGTATCCAGGGCACTCGGTGAGAGACGAGACATCCTGGGACGGCTCGAGGAGATCATTGAAGAGATGAGGCAGGTCGAGACGCACATGGAGGCCAGGCAGCTTGACGAGGACACCGTTCGCAGGCAACACAGAATAATGAGTCGTCTCCTGGATGCGCAAAAGTCGATTCAGCAGCGAGATTACACCGGCAAGCGGTACTCGAGACCCGGAAGAGATTTTCCCGAACGCGAGTCGCCTCCCGAGCTGTCTAGAGAGCTTCTGGGCGAAGCCGAGAGAGTCAAGCTGGACATATTGCGGGAGAGGACGGTCAATTATCCGGAAGCTTACAGGGAGTTGGTTGAACAGTATCTGCGGGCGTTGTCGGAGGGCTCAGAGAAATGAGAGGCTTCGTGAGGGTTCGGCGGATTGCCAGCGCAGTGGTTGCAGCCAGTGTTATCATCGTTGGCCTCACTGATGCTTCGGCCGCGGTTCCTACTTCGACTTCCGTACTCATGCGTAAAGCGACCAAGGAGTTTCTCTCTGGCGATTTCGCGGCGGCTTCGCCCATGTTCTACGAACTGCTGAAGCGCGATCTCACTTATCCGCAGCTAAGGGAAGTACTGGTCTCTCTTGGCGAGAGCACGCTTCGAGAGAGCAAGCTTGCGGAAGCAGAGAGCGTTGCAGTTCAGGCCGGGCAAAGACTGACGGACGAATCGGGGCTTGAGCGCATCGGCTTCTTGAAAGGGGAGATATACTACTTCTCTGGACGCATCGACAGAGCACTGGAAGAGTTTCTGACCTTTCTGGAGGTGAATCCAGAGAGCCCGCGTGTCAACGATGTCATTGCGCGCCTGCTCGTCATGGATGAAAACGGAGACTTCGATCGCGTTCCACTCAGAGGTTACTCCTTCGCAGAATTTCTGTGGTTTGCAAACATGCCCGACAGCGCACTGACAGTTCTTGGCACCTTGCTTAGCGCCTTTCCGGACGCTCAGATTGCGGACGATGCACTCATGAGAAAGGGCGACATTCTGAACGCGCAAAAGCGGTTCTCAGAAGCAGTCGCAGAGTATGATTCTCTTGAGGCGCGCTTCCCCGAGAGTCACCTCGTGCCGGTCTGCAAATTGAAAACGGCAGAGATATACCTGAGGCAACTCAAGGAGGAAGAGAGAGCCATTACCGAGTACGAGGAGATTGTCACGGGTTTCCCGGAGACTTCATTTGCCGTAGAAGCTCGGAGCCTGCTTCAGGGGTTGAGGAAAGAGTAGGGGTCTGGAAGAGGGGACAGAGAAAAGAGAAGGAGGAACGATTAAGGGTTCGGAATGAGGGACAGAGGATAACGAATGCGGGATGAGTAGGGGTGTGGAGCGGGGATGAAGAAGAGCGGATGATGAAAGATTACGCGTCTGAAACACGGGACGGAGAACAAAGAACAGAGGGATCCCAGACCGTGAAAGAGGAATCGATCACAGCGCGTTCTATGAGGTCGCGGGAGGCAGTTTCGCGCGCTACAGAGGGACGTTCCTCGACTCGCCGCGAAGTCCGCGCGGCCGGGCCTTGTGTTCACCCGGGCGCATGGTCGCGGCGGATGGCGGTCTCTGCATTCGTCGTATGTGCAGTGCTTCTCGCGTGTCTGGGAACTGTCCGGCCCTCATTCGCAGAGATACTCGTGAACATGGACCTCAAACAGAGAGACCACCTGCGAGCCTACGGGCTTGCCTACTGGTGTCTCGAGCAGGGGACGAGAGTCGACTGGCTTCTCAATTACCGGGGCGGCTCGTTTCTCATCAGGGCAGCGGATGAAGTTGCTGCCAAGGCCAACCTGATAGGAGTTTCGTTCGAGATTGTTGGTGGAGCCGAGGTTGCTCGTATCCACAGCGAGATCGAAGAGAACAACATGGAAATCATCGTGTTGGAGAAGGCGCCGAAGATCGCGGTCTACATTCCACCGACTGCCCTGCCCTGGGACGACGCCGTGACCCTTGCGCTAGAGTACGCGCAGATTCCCTACACGAAGGTCTGGGACGGGGAGATACTTGCGGGAGAGCTCGAGAGATTCGACTGGCTTCACCTCCATCACGAGGACTTCACCGGTCAGTACGGGAAGTTCTACGGCGCATACAGAAACGCCGTTTGGTACAAGGCGCAGCAGGCCAGGTACGAAGAGGCCGCAAGAAAAGCCGGCTTCGCGAAGGTCTCGCAGCACAAGATGGCCGTGGTGCGGAAGATCAAGGAATACATCGCGCGAGGAGGGTTTCTCTTTGCCATGTGCTCTGCGACTGACACGTTCGACATAGCACTTGCCGCCGACGGCATAGATTTTCTGTGGGAACCGTACGATGGGGATCCTCCCGAGCCCGACTGCGACAAGCGTCTGGATTTCTCCAAGACCCTTGCCTTTGAAAACTTCCAGCTCATTATGAATCCTCTTGTCTACGAGTTCTCTGACCTGGACGTGAGCGACTCCGCACTGAGGCGGGGTCCGAACAGCTATTTTCTGCTGTTTGATTTCTCGGCTAAGCACGATCCCGTTCCCACAATGCTCACCCAGAATCATGCCGACGCGATACCGGATTTCATGGGGCAGACCACGGGATTCAACATGAGAAAGATAAAGAATTCGGTCGTCGTGCTTGCAGAAGTGAAGAATACCGAAGAGGCGAAGTACATCCACGGTAACTACGGCCGGGGGACTTTTACCTTCTACGGGGGCCACGACCCAGAGGATTTCAGGCACAACGTGGGAGACCCGCCGACGAATCTTTCACTGCACAAGAATTCGCCTGGTTACCGTCTCATTCTAAACAACATTCTTTTCCCGGCCGCGGAGAAGAAGAAACAGAAAACGTGAGCTCCCTGCGGGTTTCCCTTTGAGCGAGCATTCATAGAGGTTGTCTGTGATAAACGGCACTGCTGCTAAGAAAGCTCTCATCATAATAGGCCTGCTTGTCTTTTTCGCCTTCGACGACGTGCTTCTCATTATTCTTTTTTCCAGGATCGGTTTTCCTTCCTTTTCAATGCCCGTGTGGGTCGCCATTGGAGCTTTCCTCGTAGGCCTGAACTTTCTTCTGGCCCTTGTCATCTACAGGCTCATCCGGACGCGGCCTCAGACAGGCATTGAGGCGCTCGCCGGGCAAAGGGGAGTCGTGCTCACCACTACTGGCAGGAAGGGGAAAGTGAGGGTTAGGGGCGAGAATTGGGATGCGGAATCCTCCGAAGAACTAAGACCCGGTGACGAAGTGACGGTAAGCTCTCTCAGGGGGCTTGTCTTAGTGGTGGAGTCCGGTAGGGCGGATCGGCAAGACGCATGATGTTAGCGTTTGAGCCGCAAGGGTTGTGCGGCGAATCTCTATTTCTCCGGTGAAGTAAGTCCCGTTTGACTGCCTACCAAGGAAGGCCGCCCAGTTTCACCACGCCGGGCGGCCATTCGGTTTCCCTGAGGGGAAGAACCATGACCGGCATGGGCGATTGTATTTCCCCCGAAGGTTGATAAACTAGAACTCGCTCCTTCAAGAGCTTCCATCCCATCGATTCGTAGAAGGGCACGAGGGGTAGGCGACAGAAGAGAAAACCGAACTCCGCTTCTGTGGATTCTTTTGCCCAACTCAAGGCCTGTGCCAGCACCTTGTGCGCCAGTCCCGTCTTCTGCGCGTCCTTCCTAGTTACGACCGCGCCGATTCCGCAGATGGTGATTTTGCGAGAATCGACGGTCACAGTATCAATCAGCGTGCCGACGTGGCTGGTGGCTCGCCCTTCCAAGTACAGAGTGAAGTGTAACTCTTTCTTCCTCCACTCCAGCTTGAATGATTGCATACCGAAAATGTCTTCTCCCCAGCCAAACAAGTGCTCCTCGTCCCGGTCAGAGAGTATCCTGGCGATTCGAATCTGCACGTCCTTACCCCTCTTCTGATATCTGGTCCGCGGTACCTGCTGTAAACCCAGTGAAGACACAAGCGCCCACCAGAGCAAGAGTCATGATTATAACCGCCCCAGTCGGAAGGTCAAACATTGCGGACAGCACAAGGCCCAACGCGTAGCCGGCAATTCCTATGGCATAAGCCACGGGCAACTGCCAGTTGCTCTTCACTCTTGCAGTTGCGACGGCCGGAATGATTAGGCTTGCAAACACGAGGTAGACCCCGACCAATTGGACAGAAGCGGTGACTATTATCGAAAATAGAACATAAAATCCCGCTCCGCCCAGACGCCTACCGAGGCCGTACCAGAACACCAGAACTATGACGTAAAGTATTGCTACGGGCACCAGGTCCGCCCTGTCCACCCAGAGAATCTGGCCGACCAGCAGTTCCTTCAGATGTTCACCGCCGTGCGGGTTGTTTGACAGGAGGAGAATGCCTCCGCTTGCGGCCAGTACGAAGAGGACACCGATTAGAGCCTCTTGCATCCTGGCCCAGTGCCGTTCTGTCCAGTTGAGGACTACTGCTCCAATCAACGCGGCCGTGACCGCTGCTACCTGTACCTCCCAACCGTGAGGTTCCCAGCCGAAGCTGTGCGCCGCAATTACTCCAAGGCCTGCTATCTGCGCGATAGCAAGGTCAATGAAGATGATGCCGCGAGCTAAGACCTGCTGTCCCATCGGCACGTGCGTAGAAACCACAAGCAGCCCGGTGAGGAAAGCGGGAACCAGGAGGCCCAATTCGATCTCGCTCGTGGTCATTTTGTTGCCTCCAGTAAACGGTTGAGCGTGTCGTCATACAGTGCGAAGAGGTCTTCTGCTTCCTTCGTGCCCCCCACCGTGAAGGGGAGCGCCACGGCCGGAACGTCGGCTTTCTTGGACAGCCAATGTGCCGAACGTGGGTCCTGATACGCTGCATAAATGATCAAATCCGCCGGCCGTTTTTCCAGTTGCGATAGCACTCTTGCTAGATGTCCGCTGTTTGGAGGCAGTCCCGGTTTTGGCTCCAACGCACAGACTTCGCGCATGCCCAGCCAGTGCTCCAGGTAGACCCAACTCTTGTGGTGAACGACAACGGGAACACCTTTGAGAAACGCTCCTTGAGCGTTCCAGCGCTCCAAGGCAACCTGCCAGCGTTCGGAGAAATCGCGGTAACGTCTCTTGTAGTGTTCTACGTTTTTCGGATCCAGCTCAGCAAGTCGCGCGGCCAGCGCGTCGGCCACCAGGCCGATGTTGTGTGGATCAGTCTGGATGTGCGGGTTTCCCGATGCATGAATGTCGCCTTCGCTTCTGTCCAGATGCCTCGGCTTTTCGCGAAGCTCCACGAAGTCGGATGCAACGAAGTAACCCGGCTGTCCCGGTTGTATTCTCGGGTTGCCGGTCTTGCGTAGCAAGAGCGGAAGCCAGCCGATTTCCAGTTCGGCTCCAGTACATATCAACAAGTCCGCCTGCCTGGCCTTGGCCAGGAGGCTTGGACGAGCCTCGATATGATGCGGGTCTTGCTTGCCCGTAGTGGCCGTGTATACCGTGAGAACGTTTCCTCCAAGTTCTTCTGCCAGCGCACCCCACTCAGGTTCACACGCGAACACACGCAGCTCGCCCTGCGCGGGCTGAACACATACCACCGCGAGCAGCAAAGCTATGAATCCTATTGTATGTCTCATGGTCTCTTCTCCCTAGAACTGATGTGCGCCGTGCGAGCCCAGGCTCATCGTGTATTGTAGAAACATCTGGTGGTCCTTCTCGTCACGGGAATTATCGTAGTTGTACTGCAACCGAATTCGGCTGAATTCGCTGTTAGACCAATCCAGCATCACGCTGATACGTTCAGGCCTTGCGCTTTCATCGTCCAGCCCGGCCTCCTCGAAAACGTCGTTGTCTGAACCCGTGTTGTCGGCGCGGACCTGGTCGTATCTGAGTCCGACACGCCACTGAGGCATGAACTGAAAGACCGCCTGCGCGTACCAGCCGTCCTGAGTGCCGTCGTAGCTGGCCGCCTGAGGCGGCTCACTGCCAAGTATGGTGACGGTGCCTTCCTCTTTGCGGTTTAAGTACTCAAACTGCAGCTTGAAATTGCGAATGCTCGGGTTACCATCTGGTGCCCATTTCCAGACTGCGTCTAATCCGTATACGCGACTCTCACCGCTGAAACACGCGGTCGCAGGTTCCTCCTGATTGTCCGAGTGTCCCGCGTGTGAGTGACCGGTCGCGGCCCGGTCTTCTACATCGGCCGACCAGTGGGAAACGCCCATTTGCCAGCTATGGTCGACACCCACGTCTCCGCCCACGTTGGCGAAAAGACTGTAAGCTCCAACCCCGTCGTTCGCGGCACCTCCAGCGGGAAACGCCTCTCCGTGCAGAAGTTCAGCCCCGGCCTGCGCGAAAACTGCGGTGGGCGCAATGCAGTTCAGCTGCAGCCCGTCGTCGCGCAGGTGATTGCCGAACAACCCTCGGTAGACAAGCGGGGGATCGGCGAAATCCCAGTCGTGATCGTGAGACTCGTTGAGATAACCGACAGAAGAGAGGAAGCGGCCGGCCTTCACGGCCAAACCGTGACCCAGACCCAAGGTCACGAGATAGGCCTCTTCCAGCTCGACGTGCGTCTCTCCCTCGTGAGAGTGGAGAGCCGCCGTCATGTTACCGTAGAACTTGTCGTCAATGTTGGCGCTCATCGCCAGCTCGCTGTGTCCCAGCGAGAGCCCCGATGGACCCAGGCCGGCCTCGCCGCCCAGCTGAAAGCCCGCGAGCCGGTAGTGTCCGGGGTCTTGTTCAAAATAAGCATAGCGTCCGTCAAGAATGACGCTCACGGCAGGATTGAAGGCCCTGTCCGATATTGAGGAAGGATTGTACTCGGTCGCAAGACCGGCAGAGCGGTCAGCTGTCAGGGCCAGTGAGATAACCACACACAAGGCGAGGACCCATTTCCTGTTCATAGCGTTGCCTTCCCGCGTAAGAGTGGAAACGACCTGGAAGTCGGCGGACCGTCCAGGAAAGCTTCTACCAGAGCAGCGATTGAGCCGAAGCCATCAGGCTAAAGGGGGCGCGACAGGTGGTCCTCGAACAGGAATGTCAGGCCGGGAGGATTCGAGGAAGACAGACTGAAGAGGCGAAACGAAGGCACCACACGATAATGCGGTCACAAGAAAAGGAATCGAGGTGGTCAGGCAATCTCCCGAGTGCTGGGCCGCGATACAGATGTGGCAGGAAGCGTGGCGCTCGTTGGGCGGATGCTCGATGGCGTGTAGAATCGCCCCGATCTGGGTGGCAAGCAGTACCACGGCCATCAGGACCACAGGAACGGCGAGTCGGGAAGGTCTCTTGAGCATTACAGTTCTCTCCGAGTGCCCGTGTCGGATATGAGGAAGCAACCAAAAACCTTTCGGTCTTCTGTTTGTCCAATTATACGATATCACTTCACCATACCATCGCACAAGAAGACCTTCAATAGAAGCCACTTGCCCGTGTCAACTGACAGTAGTAGCATTTACTGAAATGTTTGACGCAACTGGCTTTCGCCAATCCCTACAGAGGTTTTTCCCTCGAAGCACCTTCCAGAGACACGACAAGCGCGTTCACGTTCTGGTTCTCTGCAGAGGCATCACGGCCCTGGGTTTCTCTGTCGTCTTCCCGTTTCTGAGCATCTATTTCCACAATGTGATGAAGATTCCGATGACGACGATTGGAACGGTGTTCCTGATGGGCATTCTGTCTGGTGCCGTTGCTGAGCTTGTCGGCGGCGAACTTGCGGATCGGTTCGGCAGGAAGATCGTCATGGTTTCGGCCCTGGCCATGAGGGCCTGTGTCTTCTTGCTTATAAGCCTGGCAGTTCTTAGGGGAGTGGGTTTCGTCCCGATTGCCGGTCTCATTGTGCTTAGCTCCTTTTCGAGGGGGCTCTTCGAACCGGCTGCACTTGCCATGATTTCTGATGTTACGACGCCCGAGAAGAGGCAGGAGGCCTTTGCTTTTCTGCGCATCGGCATAAACCTTGGGTGGGCAGTTGGACCGGCCATGGGGGGTTTTCTGGCCTCTTTTTCCTACGCCTTTCTCTTTGCGGTCTCCGGTATTGTCTCATTTATCGGTGTCGTGATTCTTTTCCTCGCACTGAAGGAGCCGACCGGGGACGTTCGCTCTGAAAAGGTCGGCCTCCGTGACATTGCCTCTGTCGTACACGATAAGCTTTTTCTTTCATACAATCTGATTTCCATCCTTATTTTTGTGGTGGCTTCGCAGCTCATAATGGTGTTTTCAGTGTACGCCGTAGAATGGGTCGGCATTTCCAAGCTTCAGCTCGGGTATTTGTACACGGCAAACGGACTGGTGGTGGTGCTTCTTCAGTTTCCTTGTGTGAAGCTTGTCGAGCGGTTCAGAATGTCTAGAGTCCTCGCCTTTGGAAGCCTCCTCTATGCCGTCGGGTACTTCTCTACTTCCTTTGCCGCGGGCTTCACCCTGCTATTTGTCGCCATAGTCGTCGTGACACTTGGCGAAATTCTCACGGGCCCGGCGTCTATCGCTCTGGTTGCGAACGTCGCGCCGGCAAACAGGTACGGTCGATACATGGGAGTCTTCGGTCTGTTCAGCTCGCTCGGTTTTTCTATAGGTCCCTTCTTGGGCGGGCTAGTGATGGACCTGAGCGGAGGCAATAGATTCATAGTGTGGGGCGTGATCGGCATAGTTGGCGTCGCTGCCTCCGTGGGATTTCTTCTCTGGGGAAGGAGGCTTCCCTCGGGGGTGGACAGGCCCACTGCTGAGATTCCTCTGGGAGTCATCACCGCTCCGGACGAGAGTGCTCGGGGCCCGGGTGAAGGGTGAGGTTTTTGCCGGATTGTCAAACAGGTGGCGAAACAGCTCTGGGTAAGCTACAATGGCTTTCCGCGGGAGTTCTGCTCATGCCTTTAAGTAAGAAGACGGATCAGGAAATGGGAAAAACCCTCGGCGGCTTTGCCATGTTCAGTGGGCTCAGACAAGCCGAACTTGCCGGGCTCGCCGAGATCGCTGTAAGACGTAACTTCGTCAAAGGCGAAAGCATCTTGGTTGAGGGGGACCGGGCCCTCGGCTTCTATCTGGTGGAGCGCGGCAGGGTGAAGATCTACAAGCTCTCCCCCGACGGAAAGGAGCACATTCTTCACATCATAGAGCCGGGCTTTAATTTTGCCGAGGCCTGCATCTTCTTTGAACATGACACATGTCCAGCATCGGCAGAGGCCATTGAGAATTCTAGCCTCATCTTCTTCCCGAAGGACAGATTCCTTAGCGCACTTGAGAAGAGCGCCTCCCTTGCTATGAGAATGCTGGGCTCCATGGCCGACTGGGTTCGTTTGATGGCCGAGCAGATTGCGGGTCTGTCCTTGAGCACCGTGGAAGGGCGTCTCGTAAGCTACCTGGTTGTTCTTGCCCGGAAGGGAGAAGTTCCGTTTGCTGACGGGGTAACGATAACGCTGGACGTAGAGAAGGGCGTGCTGGCTGCCAGACTCGGAACCATACCTGAGACACTATCAAGAACCCTCAAGAAGCTGCAGGAGAAGGGCGTGCTGAGGGTAGACCGGAGCAATCTCACGGTCCTTGATTCTGAGGGCCTGCTGGAAATGCTTCGGTAATCGTGCGATTTTCCTGTCCGCTGCTCTTGCGGCTATTTCCCCGCTTTTATGCCTTGCATCCCGGGACTGGCTGTGAGAGAATTATTAGCCCCCGCAAGGCGGCTTTCTGCTGCCTTTGTTCGCGATGGGCATTTGGACGCTTTACTTTGTGATTCCTCTCGTTGGAGAGGATTGCCTCAGTGCTTGTTCCAACTCACTCAGGGGCAGCAAATTCGAGCTCAGACACGTACTTCCTCCTCTTACTCGTGGCTTAGGAGAGGAATGTCGTGCCTACGGTCGCTAGAGATGACAGAGCCATTTGAGGCGTTCGGGAAGTAGCCAGCTGAGACAGGAGGAGGTTTATGATAAACGAGAAAGAGCTTTTGGAAAAGGCAATGAAGCCGGCCAAGGAAGCAATGAGACTGCACCCCTTTTTCAAGGGCAAGATTGAGATTTTCCCGAAGTGTGTAATTCGGGATTTCGATGATTTTGCCATCTGGTACACCCCCGGCGTAGCGGAGCCGTGTAAGGACATAGGTGAACATCCCGAGAGGGTGTATGACTACACGAACAAGGGGAATCTTGTCGGTGTGATAACTGATGGCAGCAGGGTGCTCGGTCTTGGAGACATTGGTCCGGAGGCCGGATATCCGGTAATGGAAGGCAAGGCGCTCTTGTTCAAATACCTCGGCGGAGTGGATGTTTTTCCTATCTGTCTGGGAACCAAAGACCCCGACGAGTTCATCGTGGCAGTGAAATGGCTTCAGCCTTCGTTCGGCGGGATTAATCTTGAAGATATCGCGATGCCCAAGTGCTTCCGAATACTCGACACTCTTAGGCGCGAGTGTACGATACCTGTGTGGCACGACGACCAGCAGGGGACTGCTGCGGTCACGGTTGCAGGTTTTGTGAATGCTCTTAAAATCGTCGACAAGAAAATCGATACGATCAAGGTGTCGATGGTCGGAGCTGGAGCCGCTAACATCTGCATAGCAAGACTCTTGATCGAGGCAGGCGTGGAACCCGGCAACATCTACATGACCGATAGCAAGGGTATCCTTCACAAGGGCAGGACGGAGCTGAAGGAGAAGTTCGTCGAGAAGTGGCACATGTGCCAGATATCCAACGACGAGCAGCGGACAGGTGGAGTCGCAGAGGCCATGGAGAATACTGACGCTTGTATCGCGCTCTCAAAGCCCGGCCCCGGTGTTATAAAGAAAGAATGGGTTTCGAAGATGAACAGCGATGCGATTCTCTTCGCATGTGCGAACCCGACTCCCGAGATCTGGCCTTGGGAGGCGAAAGAAGCTGGAGCCAGGATAATCGCCACGGGTCGCTCGGACTTCCCGAATCAAGTCAACAACTCCCTGGGTTTCCCCGGCATCTTCAGGGGCGCGCTCGACGTGAGAGCCAGCACAATCAGCGACCAGATGTGCCTTGCCGCCTCTTACGAACTGGCACAGTGTGCTCAGGACAAGGGTTTGAGGGAGGACTACCTGATTCCGACAATGGACGAGTGGGAAGTATACCCCAGAGAGGCGGTGGCAGTGGGGATGCAGGCCATAAAGGAGAAGGTTGCGGGCATCGAGATGAGCAAGGAAAAACTCTACGAACTCGCATCGAATGTCATCAGGCGTGCCCGCGAAACGACCAAACTTCTGATGAGAGAACACGTGATACCTACCCCCCCTAAGTGAGAAAGTGAACAAATATAGCAAAGGTATACGTACTTTAACGGAACGGTGGCTCCTCTGTCTGGACAGGGGAGCCACGGCTGTATGCGTGGAACGGGCTAGTATGTACTCAAGAAGAAGGGGTGAGGAAAGATGAAGGAGCTGGACTGTATTTTCAGACCTCGTTCTGTTGCCGTCATCGGGGCCTCTACGAAAGACGGTGCGATAGGCAGAGAGCTTCTTAGGAACATAGTCAATTACGAATTCAACGGAATGGTCTTTCCTATCAATCCCAAAGCCGAGTACATACACAGCATAAAGACGTACCCTTCGATAGTTGACGTTCCGGACCAAGTCGACCTTGCCGTTGTCGTCGTTCCGAAGCAACATGTCCTTGAGGTTGTCGAAGATTGCGGAAAGATGGGTGTGAAGGGGCTTGTGGTAATCAGTGCCGGATTCAGAGAGGTCGGTGGAGAGGGCATCGAGCGAGAGAGGAAGCTTGTCGAGATAGTTCGGAAGTATGGAATGCGGCTTGTAGGGCCTAATTGCATGGGAATCTTGAGTGGCTTTCCCGACGTACGTCTGAATGCAACGTTTGCACCGGGCAAACCTCTCTCGGGATCCACGGCCTTTATGTCTCAGAGTGGAGCGCTCGGAATAGCCATCTTCAATCTCACGAAGCAGCTTCACATCGGCTTCTCGTGTTTTGCAAGCGTAGGTAACAAGGCGGACGTTTCCGGGAACGATCTGTTGGACTACTGGGCAGATGACGATAACACTGAGGTAATAGCGTTATACCTTGAGTCATTTGGTGCTCCGCGCGCGTTCACTGAGCTTGCGAAGAGAATCAGCAAGAAGAAACCGATCGTCGTCGTCAAATCCGGCAGAACGGAAGCCGGCTCCAGGGCGGCGTCGTCTCACACCGGTGCTTTGGCGGCGCCCGATGTTGCGATAAGTGCGTTGCTAAGGCAGACAGGCGTAATAAGGGCAACTACCATAGAGGAAATGCTGGACATAATCCTGGCCTTCACCAAGTGCCCGATTCCGAAAGGGGACAGGGTCGCGCTTCTTACGAACGCAGGAGGTCCGGCCATAATGGCGACTGACGCGTGTGTCAACTACGGGCTCAAGATAGCTACCCTCTCAGACGGGACTCGCAAACAGCTGGCGTCCTTCCTCCCTCCTGAGGCAACTCTGACGAATCCAGTGGACATGATTGCCTCTGCAACGGAAGAATCGTATCGCAGGGCGCTTGCTCTTCTTCTTGGCGATGATAACGTTGACATGGTAATCGTAGCGTTTACTCCGCCCGTGATGATCAATCCTCTCGACATCGCGCTTGCAATTACGGAGGTGAAGCGACGGTTTACCAAACCGGTTGTGAGTTTTTTCATGGCGGAGGAGGAGTTTTTCGAGAAGTTTCCAGAGATGGTACCGGATTCTCCGCCGATTTATCGTTTTCCAGAGGCGGCGGTGCGGGTTTGTGCGGAGCTCCACAGGTATCACCTGTGGCAGGAAAGGCCCGAGGGGCGAGTCGGGTCGTTTGAAGCGGACAGGAATACTGTTCAGAAGACGTTCGACGACTGTATCAAACAGGGAGCCGGATATCTGGAACAGCTCGACGCTTTTAAGGTGCTGGAGTCATACGGATTTCCAGTGTGTAAGGCGCGAACAATCACCGAGCTGGATGAGCTACGCGAGGCCGGGGATTACGTGGGATATCCTGCTGTTTTGAAAGTTGCCGGGAGAGAGATGGTCCACAAATCAGATGTGGGGGGAGTGACTCTTGGCATAAAAGACGAGAAGGAACTGACGTGGGCGTTTCTGGAGATGAAGAGGAGTCTTTCGAAACAGGGCATAGACGAGAAGAATCTGAAGTTCCTCGTGCAAGAGATGTCGCACCCCGGGAAGGAAATAATCTTGGGCATGACGCTAAACCCCAAGTTCGGACCCCTCCTGCTGGTCGGTACGGGCGGCAAGTACGTGGAAGTGCTGAAAGACGTTAGATTCGGCGTTACCCCTCTGACGGACCTCGATGCGAAAGAAATGCTCGAATCCATCCAGGGCTATCCCCTTCTGAGAGGGGTCAGAGGAGAGGAGCCCGTTGCTGTCGAGGTTGCCATAGAATGCCTGCAGAGGCTGGCTCAGCTTGTTACTGAATTCCACGGAATTAGCGAGATAGACATCAACCCGATAATACTTACTCCGCGTAAGGAAGACTGTAGGGTCGTTGATGCGAGAATAAGACTCGAGGAGTGTGCGGAGGAACAGAAGTAGCGCACCGAAGACCAGAAGCGGTTCCCACCGAAACAGAAGAAGGGTGAGCTGAAACCGGCTCCCGCCACGGATGGAGTTCAGTGCTCGCCTTTTGCCTCATCCCTTTCCTGACCGATTCCAGTCACCCTTTCTCTTGACCATAAATCTAGCAGAACGATTAAAATAGTGATTTGACTTAAGTCAAGTGGCAAAAAAGTAGGAAGGCCACTTGTCGTGACCTTCCTACCTGGCCTGTGTCGGGGGCGAGATAATCTCTCGCCCCTCCCAAGAACCCCCTCAGCGGCTGTTCGCAGTAACTCTTTTCCTGACAAGCAATATCGCAACTGCCACAAGCGAGAGAATCATCGCCAGAACGCCGATCGGTGACAGAGTCGGGACCTGCATAGGAGCAGTCATCGTGAAGCCGCTATCACTTATGTCGCTTCCCTGATTGAGGGCCGCATCGTAGGCGACAACCTTTACGTAGCAATCAGTTGCGGGCGGGCCGGGCACGTTCCAGACGTACTCGCCGTCGTTCGTCTCGCCTGTTGCTATTACGTTTGGACAATTGGTGTCGCCGTTTATGCCGTAGTAAAGGCTTACGGAGTCAACGCCGAGGTTGTCCGTCGCGGTCCAACGGATGGTGTCCGGAGTTCCCGCGGTGAAGACCTCTCCGCCGTTGGGGCGAATCACGCTCACAGATGGGACGAGAGCGTCGGGAGTCAGATCTAGAGTTATGTTCTGACCCACCTCGCTTATGTTGGTGGCAGCTGCGAATCCCTGACACGAGTAATGGCTGTAATAGGAGCTCGAGTTCGGATTCGAAGAGCCGTCGAACGTCGTGGCCCCTGTTGCACTGGAATAGAAATCCTGCCAGTAACCTCCGCTGGTGCCTAGCTCGAGCTCATAGAGACCGTCGGCCTGCTCCACGGAGACGCCGTACCATTTTTCTCCGTTGGGGGCAGGGGGCAGCGAAGCACAGTTACAGTTTATCTGCCCCTGATATACGCCACCGCTCACGCACTCCGCTTCGTTGGGTCTCCAGAACGCATTGTCCAGGACGTTCTCGTCGACGTGGTATATGCAGAGACCGTGAGCACCCGAGGTCATCCGTGCGAACCCTTCATCAAAGCCCAACTGCTGACGGTTTTCGAGAAGCCAGTATTCCTTCCCGCTTGTTCCAGGGTACGTAACCTTGTAGATGGCGTTGGTGGAACTGAGCTCGATGGGAGGAATCGTGATACCCGTCGTAGTGGTTGTTACCTCAACGGGCGTTACAAAACCGAGATAGGACACGCACCAGGCGCTCGGATGGGCAGGCGAGTTTCCCGAGCAATCCGGGTAGACATCGGGCACCCTGTTCCAGCTCCCACCTGCCATGAGACTCACTCTGCCAGTTCCGTTAGACTGGTATCCGTAGTCGTACTCGTCAGGAAGACCAAGAACGTGCCCGAACTCGTGAGCGTAAACGCCAACAGTCGGTAGCATCGGGGTCATGGGTGGACCGGCCTCTCCCACCGTGTCACCGCCCGCTTCCGGTTCCATGGAGTAATCGTCAATGAGCACGCCGTCTACATAAAGGTCAGGCGGGACCGTGCCCCATCCATCATTGGACCTGATGCTCCACATGTGCGACCAGATGAGCGTGGGCCCCCCACTCCACTCTGCACCCGAACCGGAGTGCACGACGAACAGATTCTGAACCACGCCGCCCACAGCGTACTGCGAGAAATCAACGGCAGGGTCGGCTGCTATCACGGCGTCCATGACCAGGCGCTGTACGTTTCTGGGATAGGGACCGAATCCGTTGTCATGAGTCCCGTCTGGCTGACAGTAATAAGTGTAGTTGTTGGGTGCGGTGACCCAGCCAACAACGCTGGGCAGATCGAGCGTTACGATATCAACGGTTCCGTATGAGACTTCGTCGTAGAAATTCTTAAGTGTTTTTATGGTCGTAGTGTCCAGCCCTCCACGGACGTAAGTGGTGCCGAAAAGCATGCTGTCCCAGACCCCGGGCGTGAATCTGGTCGTGGGGCCGCCGGGCGGGTTGTCCGTGAACTGAACTAAGAGCACTATTGCTTTGACCGAGTCCCCCGGAGAAAGAGGTTGGAGGCGAGGCCGGTTGACTGACGCCGGTTCCCTGTCTGTAAACTGAGCCTCCGTCATCGTGCGAGGCACCTTCTTCCCCGCGTTTGTGTACTGCTGAACGACCTCAGGATTTAGAGGCATAAGGTCCGGTGCGACGTCTCTCATGACCTGCGCCACATCAGGCGGAGAGCTTCCGTATGACGCTGCCTGCCCCGAGGTAGTTGTCAGGGGCGAAGTGTGAAGTGCAAAACCCAGAAGCAGAAGAAGCGAGAGACCTACAGAGAAGCGACAGAACATCGGAAACCTCCTTCTCAGGAAAATGTGAGCTTGACCGGAACACGGTGCGCGGGGGCGCGCCAACCTGTCCAAAATTCTCTTCCCGGGGTAAGGGATTCACACAGTTGCTTACCACGGAGCTGTCGAAAACGCTAGAAAAGCAGCGAACCGCAACCGCGCTAAGAAGTTGCGGAAGGGAAATTGCAACAAAAAGGACGCTTGTTTTGACACGGGCGTCCCGGAATCGCAGAATTCCCAGGTTTCCTGGATCCTGCGACCAACTATTTTCTCACAAAAAGCACCATAAGTCAAGAAAAATCAGCAAGTAGCGCGTGTTGGGTGGCATGCTGTAGCGCCGGGGAGGCGGCATCTTGGGAGGGCGGCGCGTGTTCTCCGGTGCCAGAGTAGTCGCTCCGCGGAGTCCGGTGTCTTACGGCAACGGATGAACTCAGTCTGAGAAAAGCTTGACAAATGGCGGAGGCTTAGATAAATTTATATTTCGCTGTGGAAAAGGAGTTCACTATGGTCATCAATATAAGGAATTGGATGTAGGGTGGGTGCCCGGCTGTCTGGCTCCACGCCCGCCTTGGCGCGTTTTCATGCCGCGCCCGGATGACTCGTAGTGCACTTCTTTAGCAAGTATCTTTTCCTAAATTCACAGCTAAGTTGAAAGTCCACTGGAGTCATTCCGGTGGGCTTTTGTGTTACCGTCTGTCAGATTCCAGCCGAAAGAATAGATGTCTAAAGTCACGTGAACCTTTGTCTCCGGACAGATGTTCACCATGACAATCGTTCAAGGTCTGTCTAGGTATGGATTACGTTTACTACGAAGAAGAAACAATAACTCGCACGCCGCTGAGAGCCCTCGCAAGGCGCATGCTCACGTTGCTCAGGGGGCATGGGCTACAGCTCTTCCTCTGCCTTATGCTCCTTTTCGCGGCGTCAGGGGTTTCCCTTCTGGGGCCACTTCTGGTGAGGCGCGCAGTGGACGTCAATATCGCTGGAAGGGATTACGGAGGGCTTCTTCACACCGTACTTTTTTACCTCGGTGCGCAGCTGGCGTTTCTTCTGCTTACCTATGTGCAACGCGTGAGACTAGAGACGGTCGGTCAGAGGATCATTTCGGCTCTGCGAGAGCGCCTCTTCGCTCGAGTAACGGAAATGTCGATTTCCTTCTTCGACAAGAACCCCGTCGGGCGACTGATTGCGCGGGTGGAAAGCGATACGGAAGCGATGAGGATGCTCTTCACTTCGGCCGTAGTCACGTTTATGGGTGACGCAATCATGTTCTTCGGCATGCTGGCGGTTATGGCCTACGTGAATCTAAAACTCATGCTTATCACGTCTCTGATTCTGCCGCCCATAGTGTTTGGGGCGTGGCTGTTCTCGAAGAAATCGACACCGCTGTTTCTAGGTGTGAGAAAGCGACTGGCGGACGTGACGGCCTTCCTCACCGAACATCTGCAAGGCGCTGCAATTATCCAGATTTTTGGCCGCGAGAGGCAGGTCACAGATGCCATGAGACATGCCAACCAGAGAAAGTTCGAGACCACACTGAGGGTGGAGCTTATGGTGGTGGCCTTTTTCAATTGCCTGTTTTTCACCGAAATTCTGGGGATAACGATCATCCTGTGGCAGGGCGGAAAATGGGCTCTCGAGGGAGCTGTCACTATCGGAACTCTCATGATGTTTATGGGATACGTAAGAAGGTTCTTTGAACCGCTCCGCAGATTCTCAGAAGAGCTGAGCACCATTCAGAAGGCCTTCTCGGGGGCACAGCGCGTGTTCGAGATCCTCGATACGGAACCTCACATCGTCGACAGGCCGACCCCCTTGGTTTGGAAGCGGCTGGAGAAGGGAATCACGTTCGAGAACGTCTGGTTTAGCTACAACGGAAACGACTGGGTGTTGCGAGACATCTCGTTCGATGTGCCCAAGGGGGAGAGGTGGGCCCTGGTTGGCGCGACAGGCGGCGGTAAGACGTCAATAATAAACCTTCTCTTGAGGTTCTATCAGCCTCAACGAGGAAGAATCCTGGTGGACGGGATTGACATAGCCGAGCTTTCGCAGCAGGAACTTCGCTCAAGAATCGGCCTTGTGTTGCAGGACATATTTCTCTTTCCGGGCAACGTGTTCGAAAACCTTCGAATGGGCGAGGAAACCATAAGCAAGGACAGAGTGATGACGGCGGCCAAGCGTATAGGTGTCGCCGACGTATTGAGAAGACTACCCGGGGGGCTCGAGACAGAACTGGCCGAGAGGGGAGAGAATCTTTCAACCGGGGAGAGGCAGTTGATGTCGTTTCTACGAGCACTTCTGGTTGATCCGGACATTCTTGTGCTTGACGAGGCGACGTCGAGTGTGGATCCCCATACTGAACGAGTGATTCAGCACGCATTGACGGAGTTGCTCGCGGGACGAACATCTCTGGTCATCGCGCATAGGTTATCAACTGTCGTAGATTCGGACCACATACTTGTGATTCACGACGGTAGGATCTTGGAGAGCGGGAATCACAGTGCGTTACTTGCGAAAGAGGGTTACTACAGCAAGCTTTTCAAGCTGCAGCGCCTGGCATCGGAGCAAGGGGCTGAAGAGCTATCCAGCGGAGTTGCAAAGTCATGAGAAACGTAAAATGGCTCTCTGAGCTCTGGAAGGACAAAAAGAGACTTGTACTGTTTCTGGTTCTGTTTTCCGTAGCGAATGCATTCCTGGCGGTCGCATATCCTCTCTACATGCGTGCCGTGATTGATGCCGTGAAGGAGAAGGCGGGCATGGAAGCCGTCTCCAGGAACGTGCTCATCCTGCTGCTGCTCGGAGTGACGAACTTCGTGGTTTATTCCGTCATGCAAGGCACCAGAGCGTGGATGAACATTCGCTTTGAGCGAGACATCAGGCAGAGAGTGTTCACACACCTCATTCATTTGGGTCGGAACTTCTTCCACAAGTACAGAACCGGCGACATAGTCACGCGCTTGACTGATGACATAAGTACCGAGATAAAGCTCTCGTGGTTTGCGTGCTCCGGCATCTTTCGCACCGTGGAGGCGCTGTGCATAATCGTTCTGGGCCTCCTGGCCATGATTCGATTGAGCCCTCTTCTCACTCTTGCTGCCGTGGGCCCGCTTCCCGTTCTGATAGTCATCTTCATGTGGACTTCTTCTGCAGTTCAAAGCAGGTACGAAAGACTTCAGCAGCGGATCTCCGACGTGAATGCACACATGGAGGCCTGTTTTTCGGGGATAAGAGTAGTCAAGGCGTACAGGAGGGAGAACGCGCAGAAGACAGGGTTCCACGGCGTGATGGACAGACGAAAGAACGCGGAGATAGACGCGGTCAAGGTGGGAACCATAATCGAATCGATGTACGGATACATCTGGCAATTTGGCGTCATCATTGTGCTTCTGGTCGGCGGAAAGATGGTAATGGACGGTTCCCTATCCATAGGTACGCTCGTAGCATTTGACGCTTACGTGTTCCTTTTGGTGTTCCCGATGTACGACATCGGTTCGTTCTTCGTGCAAGGTAAAAGAGCCGGTGTGTCCATTGCAAGGCTCCTGGAGATGGAAGATGTGAAGCCCGAGGTCGCGGAGACAGACGTGCCCAAGGCGCTTCCTTCGATGCTGGGCGCGCTCAGGTTCGAGAATGTGACTCTCTCCTTTGCACGCGAGGGAGCGAAGGTCCTCGATGGCGTAAGCTTTGAGGCCAAGCCCGGAGAACTGGTGGCCATTGTGGGAAGGGTCGGTTCTGGGAAGACCAGCGTGGTCAACTTGATTCCCAGACTCTTCGATCCGACGGACGGAGAGATATACATCGATGGAGTCTCCACCAGAGAGCTCGATCTTGAGACCCTGAGAACGCTCGTCGGCTTGGTTCCTCAGGAGCCGCTTCTGTTCTCCGATTCCATAGAGAGCAACATAAGATTCCACAGGGACTGGATAACCAGAGACGAAATTATGCAGGCTTCCGAGGTGGCGAGACTCACGGAAGAAGTCGAGCAATTTCCTCAAGGCTTCCAGACGACGATCGGGCAGCGCGGCGCAACCATCTCTGGAGGCCAGAAGCAGAGGGTCGCGCTCGCGAGAGCACTCGCGGGAAGGCCCAAGATTCTTATACTCGACGACTGCACGGCCAGCCTTGATGCGGAGACCGAAGCCGCTCTGTGGGCAGGTCTTCACCAGGTCTTTCCACACTGCACAACCCTTGTGATTTCACATCGCTCGGCAACGCTGGAGAGAGCGGACCTCATACTGGTCTTTGAGCGGGGGAAGATAGTCGAAAGGGGCACCCACCCGGAGCTCGTGTCGAAGAGAGGTGTGTATCACACCCTCTACGAACTGGGCAAACTTGAGGAAGAGGTCGGGAGAGACTGGGGCAAGTGATGACGCCCGGTTCGACCGCCCGGGGGTCAGCGCGGCCTTACGCGTTGACTGAGCGGGTTCTGTGGGTGTCCGATTGCACTAACTCCTCTTTTGCGCGGAGGACTCTTGTCGCCAGGGCTCCTGCCGCGGGAAACTCCACGCAGCTTCTTCGAGCTCACCAGCCTTCTCGGCCCTGTGCAGGGCGGCAACGCCGAGAAAGAACCTGTCAAAGGTAACGTTCTTAAAGCCCGCCTCTTCCATTATCTCGGCCAGCTCGTGCGCGTCGTAGAAATCACAGATCGTGCTGGCCAGATAGTGATAAGCCCCCCTGGAACGTGAGAAGGCAATTCCGACGGGTCTCAGTACTCTACGTACGTATTGGTGAAAAAGGCGCCTCACTAACGGGGAACTTGGCTGGCTGGTCTCCAGGTTTATGAACCGCCCGCCCGGCCTAAGCACGCGGTGGAACTCTTTAAGGCAGGAGATAAGGGACTTCCTAGACGTGTTTATGTTTCTCGTAGCGAGTGAGATGGTCACCAGGTCGAGGCAATCGGACACAAACGGCAATCGGCCCGTGTCGGCCAGCACGAAGTCTATTCTGCTCACTTCTGGACGGCCGTGGCGTGCGCCCTCTTTCCGGCCGGATTCTGACTCGTTCGAGCGCCCGGTCATTCGCCTGCTCCCGGCTTCTCTCTTCTCTCGCGCTTTTGCCAGCATGGGCGTTGAAAAATCGCTAGCGATGACAGTGGTGCCTGGTCCTGCCAACCGCCTCAAATAGGCTGCCATTTCTCCGGTTCCAGTGGAGACATCGAGCCAGAGGGTTCCTCCACCCCTTGACGCAAGGCGAGCTGCCCTTTTTCTCCAGGAAAAATCCAGACCGAGGCTCACGATATGGTTTATGGGTTCGTAGACCCGCGGGAGCTCGCCAAACATCTTTTGAATTGCTTCGTTCACTCGATGATCCCCGTTTGACCGTTCTCGCCCAGTGCGTGGGAGCGCATGACAAGCGTAACATCGCGGCTTGAGAAGTCCATCACAGAAGACCATTTGACCGTTTGCGGCCTCGGATGGTAACATTATAAGTCTCGTCAGCTGTTCGAGTTCTGTAGGGTTAGCCATGTATCTTGACTTTGAAAAACTGGAGACGATACTCAAGGAGCACAAGCCTGCCCCAGAATCTCTCATTTCCATCCTGGAGGACGTACAGGACCAATTTCGCTTTCTGCCCCACGAGGCGCTGGTTCTCATAGGCAGTCGAATCGGGGTCCCCGCCAGTCAGGTTTACAGTGTGGCGACCTTCTACAACGCCTTCAGTTTGGTCCCAAAGGGACGGCACCTTGTAAGCGTTTGTCTTGGAACCGCTTGCCATGTAAGAGGTGCGAGCGAGATTCTTGCCTATTTGCGCAAGCAGATGAGAGCCGACTCATCGGGCACGACCGAAGATCTAGAGTTCACAATAGAAGACGTGAGATGCCTGGGTTGTTGCAGCATCGCGCCGGTGGTCAAGGTGGATGACGAAGTCTACGGGCACACGACTCCTCAGAAAGCTTTGAAGGTTCTGGAGGAATACAGAAAGAAAGTATGAAGGTTCGCTCGCAAAAGGATCTTGAGGCAGCCAGAAGCAGAGGGCTGGCCACGCTTTACCCTGCCAAGACAAAGATCATGGTAGGTATGGCGTCCTGTGGTGTGGCAAGCGGTGCCCGAGCCGTCAAGAAAGCTCTGGAGGAGGAGGTTAAGAGCACCGGCCTGGACGCTAACGTGTCCCCAATCGGCTGCATCGGTTCCTGCCACAAGGAGCCTCTGGTTGACGTGATTCGC